>OGOW01004005.1_pt1 | contig 10055 bp, 7 predicted proteins | sample 1552781 | NCBI WGS metagenome assembly OGOW01 (sample SAMEA2580145, study PRJEB22360) | human gut metagenome | biome: human gut; feature: human-associated habitat; material: faeces | place: Denmark | collected 2008/2010 | reverse complement strand
ACTTGCTTCGGTGGTTCGAATCCACCTCTGCCCATTATCATATATGCCGGCGTGGCGGAACTGGCAGACGCGCAGGACTTAAAATCCTGTTGTAGCGATACAGTACCGGTTCGATTCCGGTCGCCGGCATTAAGAGGTCTCAAGTGTTGAAGATAGTTCAGCATCTGGGGCTTTTTATTTTGTCAGAAACTTAAAGCTGGTATGTATCAGGGGGAGTTTCACAAGTTATTCTCAGTGTAAATGAAAGAAAATCGTACAGACAAATATGATTTCCTTTGTGAGCTTTGCGAACAGGAAGATCATATTTCGTCTGCACGATTTTTCTTTTTCATTAACATATAATAGGAGTGTGTGCCCCCTTGATATTATAGGTTTTAAACAATCTTATGCTTTCTTCACCGGAGCCTGATATCTTGCGGTTGATTCACGCTCGATCAGTGCTGCGCGGAGCTGTGTGCGGCAGATTGGAATGTGATGTACCAGGGAGTTTAAAATGACATAAGCACATTTTCCGAGTTCACTGCGTTCCTGCCGGATAGTGGTAAGCGGTGGCTCTAACATGGAGGAGATCGGAATGTCATCGAATCCGACCACGCTGATATCTTCCGGCACGCGGAAACCGCGGAGCTTGCATTCCGTGATAACACCGGATGCAATCAGGTCATTACCACAGATGATCGCAGTAGCACCCGCACCCAAAAAAGTAGGAACGTGATACTTTGCACTGTCTGCCACATAATAGCCGTAAGCGGTCAGGTCTTCATTGATCTCAAGACCATGTGCTTTCATGCTGTTATAGTAGGCTTCCTGACGCTGCTCGGATACCATGGAGTGCAGCGAACCATTTAAAAAGGCAATTTTCTTGTGACCGAGTGTGTAGAGATGGTCAACTGCCGCATCGATTCCCTCATAGTTGTCCGTTCCAATGTAAGCGACATTCGGATTCTTCCTAATATAATTGTCGAAGAGAACGGTCGGCATGGTGGTTTGTTCTAACTGTTTCATCCATTCGTCGTGAAGGGCGAAGCCGACGAGAAAGGCTCCACAGAAACCATTCTTCAACATATAGGTGTCATATTTTTCTGCGAGCTGGAATGCCGGTGTGACCGGAATAACTGTCACATCCCAGTTGTGGCGGAACGCATTCTGTTTGAATCCCAGGACAATTTCATAACCGAACTGTGTGGCGGCTTCATAGTCCATGTTTTCAATGAAAATCGCAAGCTTGCGGTTTTCTACTTTTTTTGATCGTTTGGTCGCATATCCCATTTCCACTGCGGTATCTAAGACCATCTGTCTTAATTCATCACTGATATCGCTTGCTCCGTTCAAACCTTTGGAGACAGTGCTGACGGATACGCCCAGACGATTTGCTATATCTTTGATCGTAGCCAAGTCTTTATCCTCTTTGTTATAATTATTCGATGTTCTCTCTTATTATATAAAATCAAATTTCCGTTTTCAAGCAATCTGTTCAGAGATTTCAAAAAAGTTTCGAAACAAACGAGAAAAACTTGTCATTTTACACAAAAACACAAATATAAAAACGTAAAAAATAGCAAAATCGATATTAATATTTGCAATTTCGTTGACAAAAACATTTTCATGAACTAAAATTATCTCAGATACGAAAATTTGCGAAACAATTTGTACAGGTTTCGAATGTGGGATTGTTCCAACAGAATGGGAGGGAATGAATTGGAGTCAAAAGAATTGACCAGAGGAGCAGGAGTCCTGCTGGCAATCACAAGCTTACCATCTTCATATGGAATAGGAACATTAGGGGAAGCTGCATTCCAATTTGTTGATTTACTTGTCGATCTCAAGCAGAGGTACTGGCAGGGGCTTCCAATCGGTCCTACCAGTTTTGGAAACAGTCCGTACCAGTCCTACTCCGCATTTGCCGGAAACCCATATCTCATTGATCTGGATGATCTGGTGAAGGATGGATTGTTACAGGAGACGGAGATCCGCAGTTTTAACTGGGGAACGGATGATGCAGATATTGATTATGCAACCATCTATGAGAACCGTTACAAGATTTTGCGAATGGCTTTTTCGAGATTTTCTGCGAAGAGTGAAGACTTCCTTGTTTTTACAGAAAAAAGCGACAGATGGCTGTCTGATTATTCTCTTTATACCGCATTGAAACGGCATTTTGGAGATATAGAATGGCAGAGCTGGGATGTGCCGCTCAGGGACAGAGATCCGGAGGCAGTGAAAGAGTATCAGGAAATATTACATAATGACATCATGTTTTGCAAATTTTGCCAGTACGAGTTTTTTAAGCAGTGGATGCAGCTGAAGCAGTACGCAAATAGCCGTGGAGTCCAGATCATCGGTGATATGCCATTGTACGTGGCGTCAGACAGCGTGGATGTATGGGCGCACCGTGAGATGTTTTTACTTGAACCGGATGGAAGACCGAATGTGGTCGCAGGGGCAGCACCCGATGCATTTTCCGAGAGCGGTCAGGTATGGGGCAGTCCGGTATATGACTGGAACGTCATGGAAGAGGATGGCTTTGCATGGTGGAAGGCAAGAATGCTTGAGAACATGGAATTATTTGATGTGATCCGGTTAGACCATTTTTCCGGTCTGGTCCGTTATTATACCGTTTCTGCAGATGCAGAAGACGGAAGAAATGGCAAGTGGAGCAAAGGACCGGGCAGGAAACTGACAGATGCCATGACAGAGGTTCTGGGTGATACGCGGGTGATCGTGGAAGACATCGGACCAAAGGGTGGGCTTCCGGGAGTGAAAAAGTTAAAGACAAAAACCGGATGGCCGGGCATTAAGATTTTAATGTTTGCCTTTGATGATGACACCGCGAATGAGCATCTTCCACATAACTATCAGGACACGAACATGGTCGTATATGCAGGAACTCACGACAACGAAACGATCGTTGGTTATTTCCGGGATAAGTCAGATTACGAGCTGGCATATCTGTATGAGTATCTGAACATTCATTATAAAGAAGAAATACCGGATGCACTGATCCGGGCAGCCTACGCAAGTATCGCAGATGTGGCCATTATCCAGATGCAGGATCTGATGAAGCTTGGAAATGAAGCCAGAATGAACGCACCTTCCACGGTGGGACGCAACTGGCGCTGGCGTATCGGAAAAGATACTTTGAGCGAAGAACGGAGAGCATGGATACGGACTCTGGCAACCGTATATCGCAGATAACAAATACGCTATAAGATGCATAAGCATTTTATATAGAAGTCTTATTCTAAAAAAGGAGAGGAATCAAATGAAAAAGAAAGCAATCTCATTATTACTTGTTGCAGCTATGACAGCTACAATGACAGCAGGCTGCGGCGACAAACAGGAAGCAGCAGACAACACAACTGCAGGAAACGATGCGGCACCTGCTACAGAAGCAGCAGCATCTGATGATGCAGCAGCAGAAGAAGAAGAGGAAGCATGGAGCGGTACATTGACTGTATGGAGCCCACAGGAAGATCAGGATACAGGCTGGTTACAGAAAGAATGTGACGCATTCAATGCGGCTCATCCAAACTGGGATGTCACATTTGAGTATGGTGTATGTGCAGAGGGTGATGCAAAAGCTACTGTCACAACAGACGTTGAGGGATCTGCAGATGTCTATATGCTGGCAAACGATAACATCCCTGATTTAGTAGCAGCAAACGCACTTGCTGAGCTCGGCGGATCTTATCTTGATTATGTAACAAGCACAAACTCCGATTCCATTACAGCATCTGTTACATACAATGATGCAGTAGTAGCATTCCCATTTACATCTAATACATGGTTCATGTACTATGATAAGAGTGTATTCTCTGATGAGGATATCAAGAGCTTTGACACAATGTTGGAGAAAGGAAAAGTTTCCTTCCCATTATCTGATTCCTGGTACATTCAGGCATTCTATGTTGGAAATGGCTGTTCATTATTCGGAGATGGTACAGACGCAGCAGCAGGTATCGACTTCGATGGAGAAAAGGCAGCAGCTGTTACAGATTACTTAGTTGATGTAGTTGCAAATCCTAACTTTATCAATGATGCAGACGGCGCTGGTCTTGCAGGTTTACGTGACGGAAGCGTAAACGCTATATTCTCCGGTACATGGAATGCAGAAGCTGTAAAAGAAGCACTTGGTGACAACATGGGTGTTGCAGCACTTCCATCATTTAACTTAAACGGAACAGACTGCCAGATGAAATCCTTCATCGGATCTAAAGCGATCGGTGTAAACCCAAATGCTGAGAACATGCAGGTTGCTATGGCATTGGCAGCTTACCTTGCAGGTGAGGACGCTCAGAAAGATCACTACGATATGAGAAACATCCTTCCTACAAACACAAACATTGCAGTTGATGATGAGATCGCAACAGCAGTTGCAGACGTAATGATCAACACATCTATCATGCAGCCATTAGTATCTGAGATGGGTAACTACTGGTCACCAGCTGAGAATATGGGTAAAGCACTTGTAGCTGGCGAGATCACACATGATAACGCAGCAGAAAAGACAGCAGATATGAACACTGCAATGAATACAGACGCAGCACAGTAAAAGGAATACAGAAGATTCTTACATGCAAAATACAAACCTCGGGGCGCATAAGCGCTCTGAGGATTGTTTGATACTAAGGAATCCATTTTTATTTTAAGGAGGCCCATAACGTGATAAAGGCTGGAAAAAGAAAAAAAGAGTTTACGGATCCATATACCGTGACCAGTGCGGTTACAAAAGGAAATATCATTACAAAGCTTTCCCTGCTTATTATGGGCTTGGGTAATATCGCGCACAGACAGATCGCAAAGGGACTGATGTTTCTGGTTGTTGAGATTGGATATATATGGTTTATGATCCAATCCGGAATTTATAATTTATCCATGTTTCCGTCATTGGGATGGAGAGAGCAGGAAAAAGTCTGGAATGAAAAGAAAAGTATCTATGAGTACACTGCCGGTGATCAGTCATTCCTGATCCTGTTGTATGGAGTTGCAACGATTTATATTACATTGATGTTTATCGTTGTGTGGAGAGAGGCAGTAAAAAGCTCTTATAAATCAGAAGTGCTTGCAAAATCAGGAAAGCACCTGAACACCTTTAAAGAAGACTTCAAGAGTTTGTTTGATCAAAATTTACATAAATTATTACTTGCAGCACCGATCATGGGAGTATTGATCTTTACGATCCTTCCACTGATCTATAATATTTCCATGGCATTTACCAATTACAGCAAGGTAAATGATCATCTGGTATTATTTGACTGGGTTGGGCTTGCAAACTTTGCAAAAATCTTAAATTTGAACGACAGTATCGGTAAGCAGTTCTATTCCGTACTGACATGGACGATCACCTGGGCGATTTTTGCAACAGCATTAAACTATATTTTCGGTATGATCCTTGCAATTGTGATCAACCGTAAAGAGACACATTTTAAGGGCTTCTGGAGATTCTGCTTTGTATTATCCATCGCAGTACCTCAGTTTGTTTCCCTGCTGATCATGAGAAGTATGTTACAGCCAACCGGTATCGTGAACACTTTATTATTAAAATATGGTCTGATTGATACGGCGCTTCCATTTTTCTCAAGTGCGACATGGGCCAGAGTGACAGTTATCGTTATCAACCTGTGGGTAGGTATCCCATATACGTTACTTCAGGTAACAGGTATTTTACAGAACATTCCGGGTGAATTATATGAGGCAGCGAAGATTGATGGAGCTAATACAGTCCAGATATTCTTCAAGATCACATTGCCATATATGTTATTTGTCATGACACCATACCTCATTACACAGTTTACCGGAAATATCAACAACTTCAACGTTATCTACCTGCTGTCCGGCGGTAATCCGACACCGGTCGATGCAACAGCCGGTAAGACAGATCTGCTTGTTACATGGCTGTACAAACTGACCGTTGATAAGAACTACTACAACTTAGGTGCAGTAATTGGTATTATGACATTCATTGTCCTTGCGATTGTTGCGCTGGTAACATATCGTAATACCGCATCCTACAAAGATGAGGAGGGATTCATGTAATGAGTAAAAAACAAGTGACATCTGGCACAAAAGCAAAGAAAACAATTGTGAATGTTATTATCCATATTTTTCTGGCAATCCTGTCATTCATCTGGGTGCTGCCGATTTTCTGGGTGATCCTGACAAGCTTCCGCGGTGAGAAAGGTTCTTACGTAACCACTTTCTTCCCGAAGACTTATACGATTAACAACTATGTGAAATTATTCACAGATACAAGTATTTTGAACTTTCCGAAAATGTTTGTAAATACTTTTATCATTGCGATTTTTACATGTATCATTTCAACCATTTTTGTACTTTCAGTATCTTATACAATGTCAAGAATGCGTTTTAACATGAGAAAACCATTTATGAATATCGCAATGATCCTCGGATTGTTCCCATCCTTTATGTCTATGATCGCTGTTTACTATATTTTAAAGGCTCTTGGACTGGCGGAGGGTTCTATGATCCGTATCGCTTTGATCGTCGTATTCTCAGCAGGATCCGGTGTTGGATTCTATGTTGCAAAAGGTTTCTTTGATACGATCCCAAAAGCACTGGACGAGGCTGCGATTATCGATGGGGCAACAAGATGGCAGGTATTTACGAAGATTACCGTGCCACTCAGTAAACCAATTATTGTTTATACCATTTTGACATCCTTTATGGGACCGTGGGTAGACTTCATTTTTGCAAAGGTTATCTGCCGTGCTGATGCACAGTACTACACCGTATCTATCGGTCTTTGGAAGATGCTTGAAAAAGAATACATTGACAGCTGGTATACCTGTTTTGCCGCAGGCGCAGTTGTGGTATCCATTCCGATTGCAATTCTGTTCTTACTGACACAGAAATTCTATGTAGATGGAATGAATGGAGCTGTAAAGGGTTAAACCGGGCAGCGGATAAGTTTTGGCTGTGTGTGGGACTGTTGTATGAGAGTGAAAATCTTGATACAGCAGTCCCTTTTTATGTAAATATAAAAGTGTTACAGAATATGGGAAAGGTAAGGTATAGGAATGAAAAAGCGTTTGATAGCAGCCCTGATAGCAGGAATGATGTTGATACAGACGGCCGCTTGTGGAAATAATGCCGGCACACCGGAAGACAGCGTGGATAGCACAGAGTCAGTACCGGAGAGTGGGACGGAGACGGATACAGAAAGCGAAGGGAATGAAGTTACTGCATTGTCTTTGATGCAGCAGGTCAATACGGCGGAAGAGAATGTGATCGATGACAATTACCGTACTTATTATGAAGTGTTTGTTTACAGCTTTTATGACAGTGACGGGGACGGAATCGGTGATCTGAAGGGATTGACGGAAAATCTTGATTATATCAATGACGGTGATCCTGGGACGGACACGGATCTGGGATGTAATGGTATCTGGCTGATGCCGGTCATGCCGTCCACAACATATCACAAATATGATGTGACAGATTATGAAGCAATTGATCCGGAGTATGGAACGATGGATGATTTTACGACACTTGTAGATGAATGCCATAAGCGTGGAATCAATGTGATCATCGATTTTGTCATGAACCACACATCTTCACAGCATGAGTGGTTTCAGACTGCATACCAATATTTGCAGGGTCTTCCGGAAGGTGCAGAACCAGATGCGTCAGAGTGCCCTTATGTAGATTATTATAATTTTTCCAAAGAAAAACTGGGCGGTTATTATCCGGTGGAGGGATCAGACTGGTATTATGAAGGACAGTTCTGGAGCGAGATGCCGGATCTCAACTGGGATAATGAAATGTTAAAGACAGAGTTTGAACAGATCGTACAGTTCTGGCTGGATCTCGGAGTGGATGGTTTCCGTCTGGATGCAGTAAAGGAATTTTATTCGGGCGCAGATGATAAAAATATTGCAGTCCTGACCTGGTTTAATGATATGGTGAAATCCAAAAAAGAGGATGCATATCTGGTCGGAGAGGCATGGAATGATTACAATGTCTATGCGAAATATTATCAGAGTGGCATGGACAGTTTCTTTGATTTTACTTTTGCGGATAAGGACGGTATCATCGCAGACACAGTAAAGGGAATCAATGGCGCTTCTGCTTACGGAAAGAGTCTTGTCAATACGCAGGAGCTTTACGGCAGCTACAGTGATACTTACATTGACGCACCGTTTTACACCAATCATGATATGGCGCGGAGTGCAGGTTATTATTCCGGCGATTATAGTGAAGCGCAGACAAAGCTTGGAAATGCAATGAATCTTCTGATGTCGGGAAGTGCATTTTTGTATTATGGGGAGGAGCTTGGAATGAAAGGCTCCGGAAAAGATGAAAATAAGCGTGCTCCGATGTACTGGTCGACGGATGCCGATGCCACGGGTATGTGTGACGGACCAAAGGATATGGACGAGGTCAAAATGAAATATGGAAGTCTCAAGGAGCAGGAAAACGATGGAAATTCCATCTATAACTTTGTGAAACAGACGATCGCATTGCGGAATGAGTATCCGGTGATCGCCAGAGGAAAGGTCGCATTTGATGAGGAAATTTCGGATGATACGGTATGCGTGATCCGGAAAACCTGTGATGAGGGACAATTGACGCTGGTGTTCAATATTTCAGAGAAGGCACAGACGGTCGATTTCAGGAAATCAGCTCTCGGAGCAACGGAAGACAGGAAATATCCATTGCAGATCGCAGGGGAGCTTCTGACTGGAACGGAAGCTGCCGCCCTGGATGGAGAACAGCTTACCATACCGGCGTATTCGGTCGTGGTCTTAGAGTAAAAAAGAATACTTTTCCGGATAACAGAAATCCCCGATATGAGAGAATCTATCGGGGATTTTTACTTGAATCTGTGCTTTTTTGGTATATAATAGTAATATCAAAGACGGCATGGTTGAGATGGGCGAGAGGAGACGCAGCGGAAGGAGCGAGCTTTGCCGTAAGCGGCAAAGCGAGGGATCTGAAGCTTGCGGCGACGAGGTGGAGCAGATCGTTCCGGGGGCAGAAGAAAGCGATGCATATAAAGGAGTTCTGGCAGCTTTAAAAAATATGAAGGACAGCTGTGGTATCGCATATCTGTATACGTTATATACCGATGGGGCGAATGTTTATTACGGAGTAGATGTGGAGGCAACCGAAGATGTAAGTTATCTCGGGGATCCTTTTGCTGACTCTTATGAGGAGTTAAAATCTGTATTTGAGGGACAGGAATATGTGCAGGATTATATTGATGAGACGGAGGATGGAGACCTGATCACAGTCTACAAGCCGATCACAAACAGCGCAGGAAAAGTGGTGGCAGTTCTGGGGTGCGATTATGATGCATCTGATATTACTGCCCGGCTGAAGGCAGCACTTGTGGGAGTAATCAAGATCGGTGCGGTCTGCATTGTTCTTGCAGTAGCGGCTCTCAGTATCATTATTTCAACGATCACGAGAGGGCTTCAGAAAGTGGACGACAAGATTTATGAGATCGTGCATAATGAGGGAGATCTGACACAGAAGCTGGACATCCACAGTGGAGATGAGATGGAACTCATTGCAGGGAATGTCAATGCTTTATTGGAATACATACGGGGAATCATGTTGAAGATCTCCGACAATTCAGAACATTTAAATGGTTCATCACAAAAGATCGCACAAAACCTTGCAGCAGCAGAGGGAATATCACAGATGTTTCCGCAACTATGGAGGAAATGAGTGCGGCAATGGAGGAGACAAACGCTTCACTGGAGCAGATCAGCACCTCAGTGGGACAGGTTTATGCATCCATTGAAAACATGGCAGCACGTGCAGAACATGGGAAAGAGTCTTCCGGTGAAATGAACGGGCGTGCAGACAGTGTCCGCACAGAAGCCTTAAGCAGACAGCAGGAGGCTGCGGCGCAGGCAGCCGACATGGCACAGACATTGAATGAGAAGATCGAGCAGTCCAAAGCGGTGCAGGAGATAGCACAGCTTACAGCAAATATCATCGAGATTACCGACCAGACCAATCTGTTGGCTTTAAATGCGAGCATTGAGGCGGCAAGAGCAGGAGAGGCAGGAAAAGGATTTGCAGTT
>OGOW01003993.1_pt1 | contig 10087 bp, 7 predicted proteins | sample 1552781 | NCBI WGS metagenome assembly OGOW01 (sample SAMEA2580145, study PRJEB22360) | human gut metagenome | biome: human gut; feature: human-associated habitat; material: faeces | place: Denmark | collected 2008/2010 | reverse complement strand
TGACGGCAATATCGGCGGCAACGATGAGAGAGAGCAGACCCTGAACCAGCTGCTGACCGAGATGGATGGATTTGACGGTTCGAAAGGTGTTGTCATCCTGGCAGCGACCAACCGTCCGGATTCCCTGGATCCTGCCCTCCTTCGTCCGGGACGTTTTGACCGGAGAATCCCGGTGGAACTGCCGGATCTGCAGGGAAGAGAAGAGATCCTGAAGGTTCATGCAAAGAAGATCAAGATTGCAGACAACGTAGATTTCAGCGCGATCGCGAAAGCGGCAGCAGGAGCTTCCGGTGCGGAACTTGCCAATATTGTCAATGAGGCAGCCCTCCGTGCGGTCAGAGATGGCAGAAGATTTGCCACGCAGGCAGATATGGAAGAGAGCATCGAAGTGGTTATCGCCGGTTATCAGAAGAAGAATCGCGTACTTTCCGAGAAGGAAAAACTGATCGTATCCTACCATGAGATCGGTCATGCGCTGGTAGCGGCAAAACAGACGAACTCCGCACCGGTACACAAGATCACGATTATCCCGAGAACTTCCGGAGCACTTGGTTACACGATGCAGGTGGAAGACGGCGAACATTATCTGATGAACAAAGAAGAACTGGAAAACAAGATCGCGACCTTTACCGGTGGACGTGCAGCGGAAGAACTGATCTTCCATTCGATCACGACCGGTGCTTCCAACGATATCGAGCAGGCAACCAAACTGGCAAGAGGCATGATCACACGTTACGGTATGAGCGATGAGTTCGATATGGTAGCAATGGAAAATGTCAGCAACCAGTACCTGGGCGGCGATTCTTCTCTGAACTGTTCGTTCGAGACACAGACGCTGATCGACAAAAAAGTGGTCGAACTGGTAAGACAGCAGCATGAGAAAGCACTGCAGATTCTGCAGGACAATATCATGAAACTGCATGAGCTGGCAAAATACCTGTATGAAAACGAAACCATCACCGGAGAAGAATTCATGCAGATTCTGGAAAGACAATAGAAAAAGCCCTTTAATTCTTAAAAAAAATGTGGTAATATGAAGATTATATCAGAGCGTGTCTGGTTTCAGGCACGCTCCATTTTGAATTGAGGAGGAGCGTAATGGAAAAAGAAGTAGTTTCCAAGAACTTTATTGAACAGATTATAGAAAAGGACCTGGCAGAGGGAAAATACGAGACAATCTGCACCCGTTTCCCTCCGGAACCGAACGGATACCTGCATATCGGACATGCAAAATCCATTCTGTTAAACTATGGTCTTTCTCAGAAATATAACGGAAAATTCAACCTGCGTTTCGACGATACCAACCCGACAAAAGAAAAAATCGAGTTTGTAGAGTCCATCAAAGCAGATGTAAAATGGCTGGGAGCTGACTGGGAAGACCGCCTGTTCTTCGCATCCAACTATTTTGACCAGATGTATGAAGCAGCCATCAAGCTGATCAAAAAAGGAAAAGCATTTGTCTGTGACCTGACAGCAGAGCAGATCCGCGAGTACCGCGGAACCCTGACAGAGCCAGGAAAGAACAGCCCGTACCGTGACAGAAGCGTGGAAGAGAACTTGGATCTGTTTGAACGGATGAAAAACGGTGAGTTCGAGGACGGAACGAAAGTTCTGCGTGCCAAGATCGATATGGCATCTCCGAACATCAATATGAGAGATCCGGTTATCTACCGTGTGGCACATATGACACACCACAACACCGGAGACAAATGGTGCATCTACCCAATGTACGATTTCGCACATCCGATCGAGGATGCAATTGAGGGAGTTACTCATTCTATCTGTACGCTGGAATTTGAAGATCACCGTCCGTTATACGACTGGGTGGTAAGAGAACTGGAATATCCATATCCGCCGAAACAGATCGAATTCGCAAAACTGTACCTGACCAATGTGGTAACCGGAAAACGTTACATCAAACGTCTGGTAGAAGAAGGCATCGTAGACGGATGGGATGATCCGCGTCTGGTATCTATCGCCGCTCTGAGAAGAAGAGGATTTACACCGGAGTCCATCAAGATGTTTGTGGAACTGTGTGGTGTGTCCAAGGCAAACAGCTCCGTAGATTATGCGATGCTGGAGTATTGTATCCGTGAAGATCTGAAACTGAAACGTTCCCGTGTAATGGCGATCCTGGATCCGGTAAAACTGATCATCGATAACTATCCGGAAGGTCAGATCGAAGAGCTGGAAGCTCCGAACAACATGGAAAACGAAACTCTGGGAACCAGAAAAGTACCATTTGGCAAAGAACTGTATATCGAGAGAGAAGACTTTATGGTAGAACCTCCGAAAAAATACAAACGTCTGTACCCAGGCAACGAAGTACGTCTGATGAACGCATACTTTGTGACCTGCAACAGTTTCGTAAAAGATGAAAATGGCGTGGTGACGGAGATCCACTGTACTTATGATCCGGCATCTAAAGGTGGAAACAGCCCGGACGGACGAAAAGTAAAAGGAACCATCCAGTGGGTATCTGCAGCACAGGCAGTTCCGGCTGAAATTCGTCTCTATGAAAACATTGTAGATGAGGAAAAAGGAGTGTATAATGAGGACGGAAGTCTGAATCTGAATCCAAATTCCCTCACTGTTTTAAAAAACTGTGTTGTTGAGGAAAATTTAAAAGATGCAAAAGCATATGACAGTTTCCAGTTCGTAAGACAGGGATTTTTCTGTGTGGATGCGAAAGATTCGACCGCAGATCATCTGGTATTTAACCGGATCGTTTCACTTAAGAGCTCATTTAAACTGCCTAATGCATAGCATTGTAATGATTTGCATTTTTGCCCTGAAACGGGCGTAACAGGAAAGGATATGAAATACAAATGAATTTATTTGCAGGATTGGAAAAATTTGGTATTAAAGCAGATAACACAACGGATCTGTTTGAGGATGAAAAAAAGCCGGCAGCATCCGCTGATGGTGGAAAAACAGAGGCTGCTCCGACAGAGGACAGTTTTCTGTTAGACAAGGCAATCCGTTGTACTGTCTGTGACAAGGTATTTAAGACAAAAATGATCAAGAACGGACGAATCAAACGTTTAGAGCCGGATCTGGATCTGCGTCCGCGTTTCGAATACATTGACACTTTAAAATATGATGTGGCATCCTGCCCGTATTGCGGATATACAGCGATGAACCGTTATTTCGAGCATGTGACATCAGGACAGATCAAACTGATCAAGGAACAGGTTTGTGCCAATTTCAAACCAACAGGTTCCGATGAACCTGCCGTCTTAGACTATGATCAGGCAATCGAGCGTTATAAGCTTGCACTTTTCAATACGATCGTCAAAAAAGGAAAGACCAGTGAGAAGGCCTATTCATGTTTAAAACTTTCCTGGCTGTATCGTGGGAAGGCAGAGGAGTTAAAAGGAACAGATCCGGAGACCTTAAAGAAGAAAAAAGAGGCAAAAGAGCAGGAAGAGGCATTTTACCAGCAGGCATATGAGGGATTTATGAAAGCAATGTCTACAGAGATGTTTCCAATGTGTGGAATGGATCAGTGTACCGTAGATTATCTTCTTGCGGCAATGGCATATCATTTCAAAAAATATGATGTGGCTTCTAAGTGTATTTCAAGAATCCAGGCTACACCTTCTGCATCGAAAAAGATGAAAGACCGTGCATATGATTTAAAAGAAAAGATCGTGGCAGAGATCAAAAACAGCAAATAGGCAAAATTATTATGATTGAAATAATGATTGATTTACAGGGGGGAGCGAAAGCTCCCCTCTATGAAAAAATATACGAATATATCAAACGGGATGTCATTGAGGGAAAAATTCCTGTTGGGGAAAAGCTTCCGTCGACAAGACTTTTGGCAAAGCATTTGTCGGTAAGCAGAAGTACCGTCGAAATGGCATATGAACAGCTCCTTGCAGAGGGATACATCAAAGCAGAACCTTGCAGGGGGTTTTTTGTGTGTGATATTACAGAGCTGTATGAGTTTGGGCATATAGAAAAAGATTTCAAACATACATTTACATTTGGAAAAAAAGAGCAGGAAGAGACAGCTTGCAGCCATGTTATTGATTTTTCCCCATATGCAATCGATACCATGCATTTCCCATATAATGTGTGGAGAAAATTAAATAAAAATGCACTGTTAGATGACAGGGAAGAATTGCTGTTATCCGGGGATGGACAGGGGGACTATGGGCTTCGAAAGGCGATTGCAGCATATCTGCATCAGGCGCGAGGTGTGAACTGTCAGCCAGATCAGCTGATCATCGGAGCAGGAAATGAATATCTTGAGATTTTACTGACACAGATTTTAGGAAGAAATAAGCGGGTTCTCATGGAAAATCCAACTTATTTGCAGGCATATCATACATTTTTAAATATGGGATATCAGATGACGCTTGTTTCGGTGGAAGAAGATGGAATAGATCCACAAAAGGTCAGAAATTATGATCCGGATGTTGTCTATATCATGCCTTCCCATCAGTTCCCTCTTGGAACGGTCATGCCGTTAAAACAAAGGCTGGAATTGTTGAAATGGGCATTGGAGAAAGAGGAACGCTATCTGATCGAGGACGATCACGACAGTGAGTACCGTTACCGTGGAAAGCCGATCCCGTCGCTGCAAAGCGTGGATCATTTTGAAAAAGTGATTTATATTGGAACTTTTTCTAAGAGCATTGCGCCGTCACTTCGAATCAGTTATATGGTGCTTCCACCGGAATTGTTAAAACGTTATCATGAAAAATGTGGATTTTATTCTACGACCGTTCCCAAAATTCAGCAGGAGATACTGCGTGCCTTTATTGAAGAGGGACATTTTGAACGTCATTTGAATAAGATGAGGGGGATCTACCGTGCAAAACATGATTTCCTGCTTGCAGAGTTAAAAAAGAGAAGCTGGGTAGAAAAAATTTACGGAGATCATGCAGGACTGCATGTTTTAGTACAGGTAAACACTGAAAAAAAAGAAACAGAGATATGTGATCTGGCGGAAAAACAAGGAATCCGTATCTATGGAATCAGTGAATATGTTGTACGGAAATCGGAGCAGAGCTGTAATGAAACTGTGAGAAATAAAAATGCTTCCATAGAAAGTGAAAAAAACAATTTTGCCGGAACTGTACCGCATAAACCGATTCTTTTACTTGGCTATGGAAGACTGGGTGAAGATGAGATCCAGAAAGGTCTTTTGATATTAGATACTATTATATGATATATTCAATACTGTTTTCCGGTGTTTTTCGGGTGTTTGTATTGAACAGGATCACTGCTTCTCGTTCCTTATATGGTCCCATTTCATAAAAACCGACACCGGTGCAGGAAAGCCGTGTGATGGAGATCAGGCGGTTGGCACGTTTTGGCTGATCTGTGATAAAGGTGATGCCTTCCTCAAAGAATTCTTTGTCGAGTTCCGGATCATCCGGTTCTTCATAATAAGGATCAAACACATAGATATCACTGCCCGAAATACCGGTCAGGAGAATATAATGAGGAACTTCCAGGTAAACACGCAGCAAAACAGCACCGCCCTGCTGTAAGGCACCGACAATGAGGCTGTTTTCAGAGAGTACAACCTCGTCCTTAGCGAGAAAATTGCAGGAAATCGGGAAGTTTTTTACCTGTCCGAACTGTGTGAGCCAGTTACTCAAAAACATCATGGCAGATGCAGATGTACCGCGTTTTCCAACTTCGCCTGCTTCATTATAAGAATCAAGACAATAGAGCATAATATATTTGACGATATCCGGGTAAATTTCTTCGCGGTCAAAGAGATAGCGGATGGCATTTGTCAGTGTGGTCGGACCGCAGTCATATTCGGTGGATTGGTAAATTAGCAGATTCTTCATGTGTATTGCCTCTTTTCTTTATTCTAAGCAATACTATAATCAGCCATGAATTTTTTGTCAATCTTTCAACAAAAAAGGATTGACAATTTAAAACATAGAAAATATAATTTACCTAATTCCTAGTGGATTACTAGAAATAATATGCGAAAAGTACTATTTTATATGCTAAAAGCGGGCATACGGGAGTTTTTCGCAGAAAGTGAGGAAATTATGAGAAAAGAAAGAAGATGGAAAAAGGTCCTGTCAGCACTGGTGCTCGCAGCTGCGATGGGAGTTACGGCTGTTGGATGTGGAACTTCCGGCGGCAATACAGGCAGTCAGCCGCAGGGGGAAAATGCGGCGGCAACAGAGACAGCAGAGGTTTCGGATGATATTGTAAATATCGGTGTGACCAATACACTTGGAACGTTAAATCCGCTTTTGATGGATGGCGGAGAGACCAATAAATATGCGACCAGCCTGATGTTTCTTCCACTGGTAGAATTAAATTCGAATCTGGAATTTGAGGGAGAAATCGCGGATTCTGTTACGACGGAAGATAACAAAAATTTTATCGTGCATATCGATGAGAAAGCAACCTGGTCAGACGGGGAGAAGATCACGGCAGATGATGTCGTATATACGGCACTGCGTCTGACATCCCCGGTCATTGGCAATACGTCCATGATGTATTATGTGTTTGAAGGTGTCGGTGATGACGGATTTACGGAAGAGGGAGCAGAGAGCATTGATGGTATCAAAGCGATCGATGATGCGACCGTACAGTTCACCACAAAAGAGGAGATGTCTCTGACCACATTTGAGAATTCTTATGCGCGTTATCTGATGACACTTCCAAAACATGTGATCGAGCAGTACACGGAAGAAGAGTTAAAGACTGCAGAATGGTTCAATCACCCGGATGTCGTCAGCGGACCATATATGGTAACAGATTTCGATGTCGACCATTATATTTCTTATAAAGCAAATGAAAATTATTGGAAAGGTGCACCGAAGATCGCAAAACTCAATATCAAGATCGTGAGCGGCAGCCAGCTTTATGCAGGATTACAGTCCGGCGAGATTGATATTACACAGCCGACAATGAGTGTCATCCCGGAGGAAGATTATGATAGTGTTGAGGCACTTTCCAATGTAAATGTTGTATACGGAGAACCGGTGACCAACCAGTCCGTATTTATCCAGACAAAAAATGTTCCGGATGTGCGTGTGCGTCAGGCAATGTTATATGCAATCGACCGTAAGATGGTATTAGAACAGCTTTTAAAAGGAAAAGGGGAAGTTGCAGATGGATTTCTGTCTTCTGCAAGTCCTTTCTATGATGACAGTATCGTTCCGGTAGAGCAGGATGTAGAGAAAGCAAAAGAACTGTTAGCGGAAGCCGGATGGGACGGATCACAGACCTTACGCTTTTATGTGAACTCCGGTGACAGTGCATTTGTAAATGCTGCGAATGTATTTGTGGCACAGTGGGCTGCAGTCGGCATTAAAGTGGAAGTGCAGACTGTAGATTTTGCAACACTGATGTCTGTCGCAGGCACCAATGACTATGATATTTTAGCAGTACAGTACACCTATGCACCGGTTGATCCATATCCGGATGTGGAATGGCTGTTAGGCGGCGAGGACAGCTGGACCGGATACGGGGATGACAGCGTCAATGAAGCACTTGCAAAGACACAGACAACAAGTGATATGGATGAGATCAAAGGGCTTTACTCCGTTGTGGATCAGAAGGTACAGGAAGATGTTCCGATGTTCTCTGCTTATATTGTCAGCGCACAGGCTGCTGTCAACAAACGTCTTTCAAATGCCACACCAAGTGTGTACGGTTTCTTTAACAATGTGGAACAGTGGGAAATTACGAAATAAGGAACGGGAAAATCAATGTCAAAATTATTACAGGTAAATGATCTGACCACAGAGTTTACCAGGGATTTTGGGAAAAAAATCAGTGTGGATCATGTCAGTTTTGATGTCGCAGAAGGAGAGACGGTTTGTATCGTTGGTGAGTCCGGCTGTGGCAAGAGTGTGACATCACTGTCTATTATGGGATTATTAGGAAGGGGCGGAGCTGTCGTTGACGGCTCTGTCCTCTTTGCAAACAAAAATCTGCTGGATATGGATGAAAAACAGTTAGATACGATCCGCGGAAATCAGATGACGATGATTTTTCAGGATCCTTTAACATCGTTAAACCCGGTGTTTACGATCGGAAGCCAGATCACGGAGAGCATCCGGATTCATATGCATCTGTCAAAAAAAGAAGCAGGAGAGCGTGCGGTCACGATCTTAGAGAAAGTCGGTATGCCGGATGCGCGTGCTGTAATGAAAAAATATCCGCATATGCTTTCCGGCGGAATGCGTCAGCGAGTGATGATCGCGATGGCACTTTGCTGTAATCCAAAACTTTTGATCGCAGATGAGCCGACGACGGCACTTGACGTGACGATCCAGGCGCAGATCATGGAACTGATACGGGATCTGCAAAAAGAGATTGGGATGTCTGTGATCCTGATCACACACGATATCGGACTTGTGGCGCAGATGGCGGACCGTGTGTTTGTCATGTATGCGGGACAGATCATCGAGATGGCATCTGTGAAGGATCTTTTTTATCATCCGGCACATCCGTATACGAAAGCACTGCTTGATACGGTTCCGGGCATTTACGATGAGGGCGGAAGGACGCTTGCATCGATTCCGGGAATCGTACCGGAAAATTATGACCAGATTCCGGGATGCAGGTTTGCGGACCGCTGTGCATTTGCCGGGGAAGGCTGTGAAAAGAAGCAGGAGATGAGGGAGATAGAAAAGGATCATTTCGTGCGCTGCCATAAGGCTGACAGGAGTTAAAACAGGAATGGATAAAGAACTGATCAGAGTAGAGAATTTAAAAAAATATTATGATATCAAGGGCGGTATCATTACCCATACCGTCAGTCAGATACAGGCCGTGGACGGCATTGATTTTTCAATAAAAAAGGGCGAGACCCTTGGACTGGTTGGAGAATCAGGCTGTGGAAAGTCCACGATCGGCCAGCTTTTGGTGGGACTGCTCTCGCCGACTGACGGTGCGATTTATTATCATGGGGAAAAAATAGGTGGAAAATCTCTCACACGCGGTGAAAAAAAGGCACGAAAACAGGCGGGAACCAATCTTCAGATGATCTTTCAGGATTCCTATTCTTCACTCAATCCACGAAAACATATTTATGATATTTTAGCACAGCCGATGCTATATCATGGTGTATCCGATAAGAAAACGATCGATACAGACTTAAAACAGCTTCTGGATATGGTTGGTCTGCCTCAAAGTGCACTTCTAAAATACCCGCATGAATTTTCAGGTGGTCAGAGACAGCGTATCGGAATTGCAAAAGCGTTGTCCTTAAAGCCGGAGTTTATCGTGTGTGACGAACCGGTCAGTGCGCTTGATGTGTCGATCCAGGCACAGATATTAAACCTGATCCGCGAGCTGCAGAACGAACTGGGACTGACGAGTCTGTTCGTCGGTCATGGGCTTGGTGCAGTCCGTTATGTCAGTGACCGGATCGCAGTCATGTATCTGGGAAAGATCGTTGAGATTGCAGATGCCGGAGAGGTATTTATGCATCCGGTACATCCGTATACAAAAGCACTGACACAGGCAGCACCGGTTGCAGATCCGGGACGGCGGGAAGAAAAGTCAGCCGTTTTGACAGGTGAGGTTGCCTCTGCAGTACATCCGCCGAAGGGATGCAGGTTTCATCCGAGATGCCCGTATGCGAGAGAAGACTGCAGTGTGAGTGAGCCGATGCTTCTGCCGATGGCGGAAAAACCGGATCATCTGGTGGCGTGTCCTTATTACGAGGGGACAGAAACTGCGTAACATACATTTTTTCATCCAGGAATGAGGAATATTATGACGAAATATATTATCAAACGAATCCTGATCGCAATTCCGGTTTTGCTCGGCATTACCGTGATCGATTATGCGATTATGTGCATGGCGGGGAGTCCGCTTGAAATGCTGCAGGGACCACGCGTCTCGGAGGCTGCTGTACAGGCAAAAGCGATAGCATTAGGGCTCGACAAACCATTTTATGTACAGTATTTTGTATGGCTGGGGCAGCTTCTGCATGGAAATATGGGATATTCCATTAAAAATTACCAGCCGGTTGCTGCTATGATCACGAGTCATCTTGGACCGACCCTGCTTCTGATGGGAGTGTCACTGCTTGTCAGCATCCTGCTTGCGGTTCCGGCAGGGATCTACAGCGCAATCCATC
>OGOW01003992.1_pt1 | contig 10088 bp, 10 predicted proteins | sample 1552781 | NCBI WGS metagenome assembly OGOW01 (sample SAMEA2580145, study PRJEB22360) | human gut metagenome | biome: human gut; feature: human-associated habitat; material: faeces | place: Denmark | collected 2008/2010 | reverse complement strand
ATTGGCGGAAGATCCTGGAAAGTGCAGATGCAGACTTGCAGGAAGATCGTAAAAATCCGCTGTATGACAGGCTTGGACTGTTCAATGACGGAATGTTAGGAAGCGGCAATGACTGTGGTACTTATGGTGAAAAAAGTGCCGCAGAGGCAGGGACAGATCAGGCGTGGAACCGCATGGAAGAACTTGCTTTTCAGGAAAAATTGTGTTCCCGTGTGCCAAATGGCGGGGAGGTCATCATAGACAATGAATATAATGATTTAGAGTGCGCTATTGCGGATTTAAAAACCATGCATGTGACTTATCTGAATCAGGACTATGATGCGGCAGTATTAGAAAAGTGGGCGTCATCTGCGGTACAGACATCGGACTGCTTTGACGGGATGGAAGGACTTTCGTATATAGAGAGGCATTTAGGTTACCGTCTGGTGTTGTCGGATGTTTTTATGCAGCATGATTTCTGGGAAGATACGGCAGAGATAAAAGTGTCACTTAAGAATGTCGGATTTGCACCGGTCTATAAAGAGTGTGAACCGGTATTCCTTGTGAAAGATGAAACCGGTCAGACGATTTATGAGGGAATCCCCTCAGGGGATATTGCGTCACTTGCCGGGTGAAATGAAGCAGAAAAAAAGGAGAACTTTTTAACAAATATACCGCTTCGGGGTGTAAAGGCTGGATGTTACAGTGTATATTTTGCGGTGCGGGATACGGCGACCGGCAGTTTTATCACATTCGCAAATGATCAGAAAATAGAACAGGAAGGATATAAGATCGGAACCATTTTACTGGAATCGTAAAATGATTCCGATTTTGTTTAGAAATAATTTCGAAAATATTTAAGAAAAGCTGTCCGTTCTCTTAAGAGTTTTCCCGTAAGATTATCTGTGAAAGGAAAGGAAGGGAAGCTTAGGATGGAGAACAGAGAAAAATATCTGAGTTTTGTGGTTCCATGTTACAACTCTGAAAGTTATATGGCGAGGTGTATCGAATCGCTTCTGCCGGGCGGAGAAGATGTGGAGATTTTAATTGTGGATGACGAAAAAGAAATCGTTGATCTGCTTGAAGTGTATTTGAGTAACGATGGTTATTCAGTATATAAATGTTATAATGGGTTAGAGGCGATGAAATGTATCAAACAGTCGCAGATTGATTTAGCGATACTTGATATTATGCTGCCGGATATTGATGGTTTTCGACTTTGCCAAAAAATTCGGGAAAAGTTTTACTTCCCTATTATTATGCTTACCGCCAAAATTGAGGATAGCGACAAGATTATGGGGCTTACGATTGGTGCGGATGATTATATAACGAAACCGTTTAATCCTTTAGAGGTTGTGGCAAGAGTAAAGACGCAATTAAGGCGTTATCAGAGCTATAACAGTCCTAATTTGAGCCAATCCGAAGAAAAAGACGAGTATGACATCAGAGGTCTACTGATAAACAGAGTCAGCCACAAGTGCTACTTGTATGGCAAAGAAATAGCCTTGACTCCGTTGGAGTTTTCTATTCTGTGGTATCTGTGCGAACATCAGGGTAAAGTTGTCGCCTCGGAGGAATTATTTGAAGCCGTGTGGAAAGAAAAGTATCTTCGCAACAGTAACAATACGGTAATGGCGCACATTGGGCGGCTTCGGGAAAAATTGAATGAACCTTCAAAAAATCCGAAGTTCATTAAAACTGTTTGGGGGGTAGGGTATGAAATTGAATAAAAAAGAAAAAAACTATCTGCTCTCTACCTTGTTCAAAGGGTATGTAATTCAATGTGCGATTTGCTCTGTGCTTATTTTTGGCGGTACTTTTCTTTTAGGAATTATGGCAGAGGAAATTCTCCGCAAGTATGTTTTGTATTATTACTTGTATTACAGAACAGTATATCTTTATATAGTGGCTGTAATCGTGTGGGGTGGCTGTATTATATACATGACATACCTACTTTTGAAAAAAGTAGTCGCCTATGTGTACGAGGTACAGGCTGCGACAGGAAAAATGTTCGATCAGAATGTCAGTTACATTGAAATGTCCCCGGAGTTGAGTGAAATCGCCGCTAACATCAATCAGTTAAAACAAGAGGCTGAAAGTAATGCAAGGCTTGCAAAAGAAAATGAGCAGCGAAAAAATGACCTGATTATGTATCTTGCACACGATTTGAAAACACCGCTTTCTTCTGTAATCGGGTATCTTACTTTACTGCGTGATGAGTCGCAAATCTCAAAGGAACTTCGAGAAAAGTACCTTTCAATCACTCTTGGTAAGGCAGAACGGTTAGAGGATCTGATTAACGAGTTTTTCGAGATAACACGATTCAATATATACGATATTACATTACAATACACGAAAATCAATTTAACTCGCCTGCTGGAGCAACTTGTATATGAATTTAAGCCTATGCTCAAATCAAAGAATTTGCAATGTAATCTTTGTGTTGATGATGATATAATGCTTCGATGTGACGCAGACAAAATTCAGCGTGTTTTTGATAACCTTTTGAGAAATGCGGTTATCTACAGTTTTGAAAATACGGATATCACGATCAGCGCACAATGTCAGGAAGATACGGTCAGCATTATTTTTTGTAACCACGGCGATACTCTGCCGGAAGAAAAGTTAAACAGGATTTTCGAGCAGTTTTATCGGCTTGACGCAGCGAGAAGTACAAGCAGTGGAGGAGCTGGATTAGGTTTGGCGATTGCAAAGCAGATTGTTGAACTACACAATGGTACAATCGTTGCAGAGAGCCAAGAGGATCAAAACAAGTTTTCAATTACTTTGCCGTTGGCGTAGGAAAATTGTAAGAATTTGCATAGAAAAAAAGAGGAATACCTTACGAGCAATCAAGAAAATACGGGCTTCTGTTTTGGTACAATAAAAGTATCAAGATAGAGGCTCGTATTTTTTGTGATACAGCATAAGGAGGAATGATGAAGTTGCTAAGAAAACAAATGCTGCTATGTTCTATTTTGTTTCTTGTATTTACGCTATCTGCCTGCTCTGCAATTGGGCAGACAGACGAAAACAATCTTACAGATAGCGCAACATCCGCAGAAAAAACGGTATCAGTTGTACGAGGGACAATTACTCCAACCGTTTCAACGCAAACGACTATTGTTCCGGCAGTACCGTTTATTATTTCCTCACCCGAAAATGGCATATTTAATACAGCGGTAGAATTAGAAGAAAAAATCACTGCCGGGCAAATTATTGGAACTGTGAACGGCAAAGAATTGAAATCTCCGGTGGATGGTACAATTACCTCTATTGCCCCATCCAATGAAAGCGTACCGAGTAATTATCCCGTAGCGATAGTGCATTATACAGGATTTGCCCTCAATGTAGAGGCAGATAATTTTTTGAGTACCTTACCGGAGTATGCAGAGTTGAAAGCAAAATTTCAAGTATATGATGGTGTAGGACCAACCGATATGATTGCCGTGGTGTCGCCTGCCGCAGATGAAAATGCGTTTACGGGAATCGTGCCGCAAGAGGGCATTCTGCAATGCTTGATCAGTCAAACAGTCGATGTGAAATCGGGGCAAAGTGCAACGGTAGTCATAACGGCGACAACGAGAAATGATGTCCTTATATTGCCGCTGTCGGTAATAGCGGGTAGACAAGGGACGGGATTGGTTACTGTAATTACTCCGAATGGAGAAAGAGTGGAAACAAAAGTGACATTGGGTGTGACAGACGGAGCCAATATAGAAATACTGTCCGGCTTAGAGGAGGGCGATGTAGTTTCTGCTACTCCGCCAAACCTTGATCCGAGGGGGATTTGATAAAATGAAAGGAATTTCCGAAAAGACTTTAATCAAAATAAAGGATTTGAAAGCAAGCGTCAAATTGAATAATGGCGATATGCTGACAACAGTAACCAACGCTAATATGGAATTGCAACGAGGGCGCAGTTATGCCATTGTCGGAAAGTCCGGCTCAGGCAAAACAAGCCTTATATCCATTATTGGCTTGTTAAATCGGGAATATGAGGGCGAGTACCTTTATGATGGTATATCTATTTCTGCTTTGAAAGACCGTGATCTGTCTATACTGCGAGCCAATAATATCGGATTTGTATTTCAGAACTACTCTCTGATTAAGCACTTGCGGGTATGGGAAAATATCGAATTACCCCTACTCTATGCCAAAAAGTCGTTTACCGCCAAACAGCGTCACGAGATAATTACAGGCTTGCTAAAAAGTGTCGGCTTAGAAAGCAAGGAAAATGATTACCCAATCAATTTGTCCGGCGGTGAACAACAAAGAGTTGCAATCGCAAGGGCGCTTGCAGTATCTCCGGAAGCCATTTTATGTGATGAGCCTACGGGAGCGTTGGATAAAAAGACGGGAACGCAGATTATGGAACTGTTGCACAGCGTCGTAAAAGAAAATGGAATTATGCTGCTGTTGGTTACGCACGATCCTGATATTGCAGATACCTGTGATACGATTTTTGAAATGGATGGAGGGAGGATAACTTGTGCTAAAAATGATACTTAAAGACCTTCGTCTGTCTCCACTTAGAAGTATTCTGACAAGTGTTTCAATGCTTGTAGGCATTATCGCAATGCTTGGATCGGTATTAGTTGGTACGCTTGGACGGGAGTATTTGATTTCCGTAAACGCACAGGTATATGGCTGGTCACCTACTTACTCATTCGTGATAACGGAATCCGATTTTCACGATAGAAATAAAATGGAACAATTATTCCAGAGATTTGAAGCCATTGATGATGTAGCCGCTGTTACTTTTTCTATGGGAGAAGATATTCGATTTGCACCAATGAAAGATTTAACGCCAATACCGCCGAATGATGTTTACCAAAACCTGATGGCTTTTGATTTAGTTTGCACCACGGAGGCATATAGTCAAGTCTATAATCTTCCAATGACATCCGGTAGATGGTTAGAGCCTTCGAGTGAGGGCGGCTCGCTTGAAGTGGTCATAAACAAAGAAGCTAAAAACTATTTTAATGATTCGCCCTATGCTGCAGGAAATGTAAAAAGCACACTTTCGTTAACCCCATTCAATATTGTCGGAGTAGTAAACGATGGCAGGGATTTTCCGACTATCTATGCGGATTCTGCGGCGATCCTCAATTTCGCACCAGCAATGTGGCAAGTACAAAATGCAAATGTGTATTGGCATCCCACAACAGGACTGACAATCGAACAGATACATTCTGCCCTTGGCGACATTTTGACTGATACCATTGGCGGTTACTGGGAAAGTGCTGGGCGGAGTGATATTGGAGATACCTATGATTCGGTATTGTCCATACTGCAATTAGGGCTTTTGGTTACTTCGCTTTTGTTGCTGTTTGTTTCCGTATTAGGGCAGATCAATATCGGACTATCTTCATTGGAACAGCGCACACATGAGTTGCTGATCCGCAGAGCGATAGGTGCTTCACGAACAAATATTGTGGCATTGGTTTTAGGCTCACAGTTGATTTTATCAATATTCGTTTGCCTTGCAGCTATTTTGATTTCGCTGATTTTGGTGCATTGTATTGGAGCGTTGCTCCCTGTGGATTCCCCGGTGGGAACACCGAGTTATCCAATCAGCGTTGCTGTTGTTGCAGTTGCTGTGTCTGTGCTTACAGCATTATTGGGCGGATTATTACCAGCATTGAAAGCAGCAAAATTAGAGCCTGCATTGGCTCTTAGATAATAAAACTCAATTCAAGGAGGAAACAAAATGAAACGAACAATCTCAAAATCCGAAAGACCGTACAGACTGTTATTGTGTGTTATGATTTCTTTGCTGGTGATTATGCTGGCAGGCTGCTCCACTTCTTCGGACTCCGACACAAACACAAGAGGTTTCACGGACTTTGCTACCATTGAAGAAGAATACCTAACGACCATTGAGAGTTTGAATTGGCCGGAGGGCTTTACGCCGCCTGATGCTTTGGAAGGCGAAGATACGGGAGCGTCTTTTCAGATAGGATATGGCGATACAAGAGCATCTAACCTTTGGGAATATTCTTGGATGCAGGAATGGCTTGATACTTACAATACGGATTCGGAAAGGGCGGCAAAAGCCTTAGCTGAACTCGAAAAAGCCTTTGATATGCCTTATATGGGAACAGATCGCTGTGATGACGCCACACGCAAATATCTTCGTGATAATATTGATAAAGCTAAGTTGGGAGATCCGTCTGGATTTACAGAGTGTATTCAGGCAAATTATGCCGATTAAAAATGGCACATAGGAGTTTTGGTGTTGGGAGGTGAGCACATATATGCAGAGAAAACGCCGTAAGAAAAAACGATTTGGAGTATTTTTGTTTTTGCTTGTAGTTTGTATCGGCATAGGTATAATGTTTGTGCCGTGGGCAATGCAGCCGGAAAATTTCAGAGAGGTAAAGAATAAAATAAATGGTTTTCTCTACAAAGAAGATTTTCCTGACTCTTATAATGCAAAATCGCTGATTTTGGTGGATTGTTCTGATGATGAAATATTTGTTTCAAAAAACGAGAACGAGCCACAAATTCCTGCAAGTTTAGCCAAGCTGTTTGTTATTGAGTATGCGTCAACTTTAGCAGACCTTGATAGTATCGTTGTTGCAGACTATGGTGCTATTTCACTCACGAAACCTGGCTCGTCTGTTGCTCAAATCAAGGAAAAAGAATACTTTTTACACAATCTATTTGCGGCAATGTTAGTACCGTCAGGGAATGACGCAGCTTATGTGGTTGCTGATTATTGTGGAGGATTACTTTCGCCGCAAGCAGAAAGCTGTCAAGAGCGTGTGAGGATTTTCATGGAGAACTTAAACCTGCATTTGCAACAGCAGGGGTACTTAGACACAGTTTTATATGATCCGAGTGGTTTTGATATGGAGGCACTTACCACCACTTTAGATTTGAAAGAAGTAGTATATCGGTTGTTGGAATACTCGTGGTTTAGAGAAATTGTATCTCAAAACACTTATACGGCAACACTGCCTGATGGCAGTACACAAATATGGCAGAATACAAACGCCTTCCTTGATCCGACATCCGAATATTACAACGAAAATGTATGCGGAATTAAGACTGGCTCTCTGTCTGACGACTATAACTTGATTGTGCTTTATCAGCAGCACGGAAAAGAGTTTTTGATATGCAGTTTAGGCTCTCAGTCCGATTCCTCTCGTTATGACGATGTGAATTTTATTCTGAAAACGATTGATGAATCGTATTATCTCACGCAATAAATCTTATGTTGTCCAAGACAAAAAAACTAACCAAGGGGGGTGATAATATCGGACGAATCGTAATAATGGAGTTCAAAGCACAAGACTCAACAGCCTTTGACGATATGCTGGCTTTTGTAAAACAGCACCCTGATTTTGAAAAATTAGAGATTTCATATGAGCCGACATTATCCCTTTCCGGCTTAGAAATCAATTTGAGCCGGCGCAGAGTTATCAATAACGGTCAGGAAATTGAACTGACCGTCAAAGAGTACGATATACTCTGCTTGCTCGCAGCCAATAAAGGTCGTGTTCTTACATACGAGCAGATTTATGATAAGGTGTGGGGCGAAATATCAGCAGGCAATGAAAAGGATACCGTAGGCTTTCACATTCGGAATCTTCGTAAAAAACTTTGTGATACAAACTCTCACTTTTCCATAGATAGTGTTCGTGAGATCGGCTACCGCTTTAACAGTCAGTAAGCAGTCCCTCGTAGTTCATAATGAATTGCGAGGGATTATTCATTTTCTAAGACGGTATGTCGGAATTTGATAAATCCCTGCAAATGTTGATTTTATACGACTGTTAAGAGCAATATCGTGTCTAAACTTGCGACTGGACTTTGCATTTTCTACGAGTTATCTTCGTAATATCTCGGCATTATACTACTGGAATGTTTATCATAAACAGGGCATGATTTATGGCAGAATGGGCAGTCGTTCTCGTGCCATTTATTAGGTCTTGCTTGGATACGAATATGTTTAACTCCATTCTTATCAGAGTAAAGATTACAATTTTTTATAACTGTGTTCTTGACATTAAGGACACTTTTGCATAATGTATTAACTGAAGCCACTTGTGAATACTCCTTTTGTGTTTTTCTTCGCAGTTAATACATTAAAGGACACAAGTGTTTTTTCAATATGGTGTTGTTAATTTATGGTGTTAGGCTTCCACCATTATGCCAGAAGCCTCATATAAATTTATTGGGAAGAGTTACCGATCAAGTTTTCTCAGAATCCGAAGAATGGGATATTGATACGGTGTCAGAAACTATTGCATCGGAATATGAAAGAGCAACGAATCTTTCGATAAATAAAGAGAAGCAGAATTTGCCAATAGAAGAAAAACGAACGATAGATGTTAAAGAAATACGAGAATGGCTGAACTTTATTATTACGATTATATCAGTTGTTTTGGGAGTTACGAATTCTTCAGCAACAACGATAAATAATTACAATTATACACAACAAGTCAATAATTATTACATCGTTGGAATGGGATATGATGCGAAGGAGCTAAATACGACTAAATATAGAATCGTTAATAGAGAATCTATTGTACGACTGAAGCATGACTGCCATTCGATTGTAATTGAAAAGCTTGAGGAAGGGAAAGTTGTTAGAATTATAGATAAATATAAAAAGTGGCGACAGATAATTTGGGAGAATGAAGATGGTGAAGAATGTATGGGGTGGATTCAAAATTATAGATTAACTGAGTTTAAAGTGCCTAGAAATAAATGATGTATATTTGATGAAATAGAATCTATAAGTGAAGGAAGTATTATGTGTGGTAGATATTATATTGATTCTGATATGGCAGATGAAATCGAAAAAGTAGTGCATGATATAGACCAACGGATCCGGCAGGAACATTTTGCAGGAGATATCTTTCCAACCAATGTAGCACCGATCATTGAAAAATCAGAACATGGATTGAAACTGGATGTTTGCAAGTGGGGATATCCATTGTCACAAGGAAAGAATCTGGTTATAAATGCAAGAGCAGAATCTGTTATGGACAAACCTTCTTTTCGAAATGGAATCCTCTATCACCGCATTTTGATACCGGCAAGTGGGTTCTATGAATGGAATCGGTTAAAAGAGAAAAATACATTTTCCAGATATGATGCACCAGTATTGTATATGGCTGGCTTCTGTGATTGGTTTGAGAATGAACGACGATTTGTGATTATGACTACAGCAGCCAATGAATCTATGATAAAAGTACATGATCGTATGCCGCTGATATTGGAAAAAGGACAGCTGAAAGATTGGTTCGATGACAGGAAAATGGAGCAAATTCTGCATCAGGTACCGGTTCAGCTAAAACGAGAGGCAGAATACGAACAGCAGAGCTTATTCTTATAATGGTTCAGAGGAGAAATAGAAAGATGCAAATATTTGTTGATGCAGATGCCTGCCCAGTGGTTGCGATCATTGAAAAGATTGCAAAAGATAATAGTGTTCCGGTAATGTTGTTGTGTGATACAAACCATGTTCTGTCATCGACTTATAGTAAAGTTGTTGTTGTCGGTGCAGGAGCAGATGCAGTAGATTATAAACTGATTAGTATCTGCCATAAAGGAGATATTGTCGTATCACAGGACTATGGTGTGGCTGCAATGGCATTGGGAAAAGGTGCTTATGCTATTCATCAATCAGGTAAATGGTACACGGATGATAATATTGATCAGATGCTAATGGAACGTCACCTGAGTAAAAAAGCCAGAAGAAGTTCCCGTAAATGTCATGTCAAGGGACCGAAGAAGCGGACGGAGGAAGATGATGAAAGATTCGCTCAGTCTTTTGAAAAAATGCTTTTGATGGCACGGGAGAAAGAAGGCAGATGAGGAATTGTAGATGCAGAGGAACGACAGAAGCTATAAAGACTTAAAACAAAAACAGAAGAGTGCAATAGCAGATAAAACATACAAAATGCACTTGAAGTTTTATCTTGAGAATCAGCGAATGCCGGATGCTACTGAAATGAATGATATATGCAAAAGTTTGTTTACGGCAGTTCAATCGCTTGCTCCTAAAACGGAATATGAAGAATTTTATAAAATTGTTGAAAAGCGTGAAAAGAGTTATGAAGAACGTATCCTGAGAGACATTCAGAATGGAA
>OGOW01003990.1_pt1 | contig 10089 bp, 6 predicted proteins | sample 1552781 | NCBI WGS metagenome assembly OGOW01 (sample SAMEA2580145, study PRJEB22360) | human gut metagenome | biome: human gut; feature: human-associated habitat; material: faeces | place: Denmark | collected 2008/2010 | reverse complement strand
ATCCTTTCTTTTCTCTTTTTACAAATTGGCAAGCAGTGCACCGGTATATACCCGGCGCATTTTTGCTTGTTTGGGAATGCCCCAATCCCCTTGAACTGCGGATAAACCGCAGAGCCACGCTAACGCTTTTTTATCAATTCACTTTCTCTTCTTTGGTTCTTCCTCGTATAGATGAATAACTGCTTCAAGCGCCCTTTTCAGAAGTTCTGTTTGCTCTTTATTCATCTCTTTTATTTCTGCAATATCCTCTTCATATAACTTCCCTGTTTCATTTGCTTTCTTGGCATACTGATTGAGATTATTACTAATCTTTGAATGTAAAGATATTACCCGATTCAAATCAGGCCATTCAGGGAATATTACATACCCGTTTAACGCCATCTTCCTGATATACGCACTCATATTTTGAACTCCGGCTTCCTTCATCCGATCATGCAGTATTTCCACCTCCTCCGGTTTAAATTTCACATAAATACCTTTTGAATACTCTTTCACTTTGCATTTCCTCCACTCTTTCTGCTTTGTTTTTTAGAAATCACTCTATCAGGGCATTTGATGACTTTCTAAAAATAGGCAACAAAAAAAGCAACCGATGTTACTCGATTGCCATGCTGCCACTTTTACAAGACTATATACGCTCAAAAATTTGTTAGTATTGTACAATTAGTTTTGTGAATAATTCTGTCCATTTTCCATTACAAAACGATAATTGACTTTTTAGAAATAGTTGTTCTCAGATTTTCTACAAAATTAGAAAAAGCCCAAACCACAAGGGTTTGAGCTCCATTTGTACATTCGTATTTTCTGCTTTTGGGTATAAAATCTCTGCTGTTAAATATAGAATATTTGTTCGTTTTTGTCAAGTCATACTTACAATAAACTCCTCTAAAAGATATAGAATTTTGTTATGAAATTCTTTGCTAATCCATCCTTACCACACGATTAAACTTCTCTGCACCTGTCATTCTATGCGAAACCATAATTACTGTTTTTTTCTTCATAAATACGCTCATCGCTTCAAGTACTGCATTTTCACTATATGTATCTAATGCCGATGAAGGTTCATCCATCAAAACAATAGGTGCTTCTTTCATAAGTGCTCTTGCAATTGATATTCTTTGACGCTGACCACCAGACAGATTTGTCCCACCCGCAGCTACCTTAGTGTTATAACCTTCTGGCAAATCCTTGATAAATTCATCAGCATGTGCTTTTTTCGCTGCACTGACAATCACATCCATTACTGGAGCAGTCTCCTCATTCCAGCCAAATGCAATATTTTCAGCAATTGTTCCCTCAAATAAATAACTATCCTGCGGAACATATGTAATAACATTTCTTAATTCAGCCAGTGAATATTCATTTATATCTTTACCAAGTATTTTAATTTTTCCATTTTCAACAGGATAAAATCCTTGAATCAACTTAAGCAATGTACTCTTTCCACATCCGGATTCGCCGGTTATCATAACTTTCTCACCTACACTTATCTGCATCTTTTTAGAATTTAACTGAGCACGCATTTTACTCTTATCTCTTGATTCATCATTTTCATTATAAGAAAAATGTAAATTAGATATATCAATAGCCTTATCTCTTCCGTTTTGTACATTAATATTTTTTCTCTCAAGACCATTTTCTGCAGTAAACCATGTTATTTCTTCTTCCATTTCTGATTCCATGAAATCAAATACATGACTAGCACGAACAAGTGATGTTGTCAATGCAGCTATAGAACTCCCGAGTCTTTGCATCGCATTACTCACCCCCATCTGCAAGGTAACCACAGCCATAAGTGTACCATAATCAACTCTTCCTTCTGAAACAAGCCATACCCCCACAATAATCGTTCCAAAACTTCCAATGATGCCTAGCAGAAATGCAACTATCTCAAATAATGCCTCCATTTTAACTCTATCTTTTTCTGATTGGGATGATGCTTCATTTTCCTCATAAAAATAATTTAATACAACCTTAGTTCCGGAATTCATTTTCAATGTAACAAAACCTGATATAATATCGCTTAATAACATGGACAATTTGGTTGATTTCTTTTGAACCTTTTTCGCATATTTCTTAATAGATTGATTAATCTTAATAGAAACAAAAGCTGTCAATGCACTAATAATTAATGATATACACGTCAGCATTCGATTATAAAAGTACATAGTAATAATAGAAGAAACTACTATTACAATCTTTCCCAACACCCAATAGATATGCGAAAACCAGGAATCTTTCAGGGAATTAGCATCCCAGTTCAATGTCTTTATTGCGTCTGCACTATGTGTATCATTAAAAAAATACATATTCATGTTCAACAATTTCTTATACAGCTTCAACTTCAATTCATAAACCATTTTACGAACCAATCTGATTTGAAAATACCGAAGATAAGGAAATAAACACTTTAATATTACAATGACTACGCATACAACCACTGCTGTACGAAATAACTGCATGTTCTGAAATTCAATAGCATTGAGAGTCTTTTTTGTCACATACGAATAAAGTATCTGCAAAGACGATTCCATTATCAATGTTGTTATTAGAATAAACCAGTAAGCAAATCTATATTTTCCCATATAGGATAAGAATCTTTTTAAATCTTTCATAGCAATTATTCTATCTCCTCTCGACTGTAATCCTGATACATCTGATAATATCTTCCCTGCTGATTTAGTAACTCCTTATGCGTTCCTTGTTCTACAATCCTGCCATGTTCTAATACATAAATCCTGTCATAATTCTTAATGGTATTAAGTCTATGTGCAACGGCAATAACTGTATGATTCCTTGTCACTTCATCAAATGTATTACAAATGATATTTTCCGTTTCTAAGTCGAGGGCAGATGTTGGTTCATCGAACAAAAAAATCGGTGCATTTTTCACTATTGCTCTCGCAATAGTAAGTCTTTGTCGTTGCCCTCCTGACAGATTATTTCCTTTTTCCGTAAGAACTGTATCTATACCTTCTGGCAACGCTTTAATAAATTCCTCACAACCAGACATTTTAAGTGCCTTTATTATTTTCTCATTACTGATATCAGGATTACCAATCCGAATATTATCCGCAATAGACATAGGAAACAATGTTGCTTCCTGTGAAATAAGTGCCAATTTCTTACGAATTTCATTTGATGTAAAATTGTAATAATCTATCCCCTCATAGAATATTCCACCATTTTTGCTTAATATTTGTCTTGAAATCAGTTTTATGATTGTGCTTTTCCCACTTCCACTTTCTCCTACGAAAGCTATGCTTTCTCCCTTTTTCACATCAAAACTCACATTAATCAAAACTTTTTCGTCCCCATATCCAAATGTAACATCATTAAAGCTGATTAACGGAAAATCTGTTATCATTTCGTCACTCTTCATACCAGCTGACAGTTCTTCCTCAGGCATAATATCAATAACGTCAAACACTCTCGAAACAGATACCAAGGCAGTCTGTGAACGTACAACCAACTGATAACAGCCTGATAACGGCTCTATCAATTTTTTAATTATACTTATATATGCAATTAACACGCCCATAGTGATTGCATTTCTAAATACCAGTACACCGCCAACACAAATGGCAAGTGCCATAGGGACTTCCTGTATTGCTCTTGATATTGGCTCCAGATTATACTGAGCCAAATCCGTTTCATTAGATGTTTTAAATGTTTTGTAAAGAGCGTCTTCATACCGATTCATCATTTTTTCTTGAATATTATATGACTTTATTATTTCTGCCCCTGCAAATGCCTCATCCACATTATTATTAGTAAGCCCCAGTTCTTTTACATACTGAGACTGACGAAGTTTTATCGGCTTTAGCAGCTTTACATTTAGCGGCACAATAATCGCCAGCGGAAATAAACATATCATTGCCAATGGAGCATTCATAGAAATCAGATATACTGAATATACAACTGTAAGAATTGGCACATACAGGCAGTCTTTAAAATAACCAGACATGAAACCTGCAAGACCTTCTATATCTTCAGTCATTCGCTCCATAAGATCTCCATAATTACATTGATTGATATATTCCGGTGAGGCATTTATCAATGAATTCACAGCATCATTCCTAAAATCCTTTAACAATCCAGCACCAACAAAACCTGTCATTGCAACTAACATATAATTTGATACAATACCAACGCATATCACAATTATTACTTTCAAAATAATATACCAGATTTCCTGCATCATATTACCCTTAGTAATGGTATCTATTATTTCCCTTAATATATCGATAACCATAACTGTAGATATTGATGCAGTTACACTTGAAATAGCCGCTGCTATCATTTGTATCCAATATTTTTTACTGTATACTAACAGCCTTTTCATATAGACATTTTCCTCCATTTCTTTTATACTATATACAAGTATAACTTGCGCAAAATATTCTTTCAATGTCATTTTCGCAGCATATTTTTATACTTTTTACAATTTTAAATTGCAGATAATATATTTTTATAGGGAGATTTATATGCCTCAGACCGATAGACATAAAGAAAGAGAAATTCCAATAGAATTTGATTTTTATAATACACTGGAATCATTACCAATGAATAACAGGTGTACTATCATTATGGTTTCTTGTGGAAATGCAACTATTAAAATCAATAATCATATTCAAACAGTTACATCTCCAGCTGTACTATGTATATCCCAATACGACAATTTTCAATGCCTGGAACATACACATTTAAGTGCCAAGGCATTTCACTTTGATCCATGGTACATAAAAGCATGTTTAAAATTTGAAAATCTTGAAGATTCGATTCCAATCGATGAAAAATATGTTTACGATAGAAATATGCTATATATGTTTACAAAGCATCATGGAAATTTTCAAGGCCTTTTTTACTTAACACCTCAACAATATGTTCACATTAATGAACTAATGCTTATGATTGGTGCTGAGACATACGCACAAAGCGATGATTACTGGACTTGCCGTATCAGAAGAATGCTGCGCCAGACACTTAATTGCATTTTTGACATATATGTAGACCAATGTAAGTTCAAGTTCTACGAATTATCTGAGAATACTAATCCCGTTACAACCTGCACTGATTATATTCATAACAACTATCAGAACGATATTACATTAAGTTTCCTATGTGAACTTGTACACTTGAATCGAACCACACTTAACCAGCGTTTCAAGCAGCAAGTAAATTGTACATGTATTGAATACCTGCTTCACTATCGTCTTAAGATATCGCAAGAATTGCTATCTAACACCAATCTCAAAATTGATGATATTGCAACCCAATGTGGTTTTAAGTATAGTTCTTACTTCAACCGGCAATTTACAAAATGCCTTGGAATCACACCTTCTGAATTTAGAAAGAATCCTACAGGGTATAGCATGTTTGAAGGTGGAAAGATTAGTAAATTATGAACATATCGTCTCATCACATCTTATGATTAGATAAGATAGGTATAATTCTAATAAGTCTTAATACTCTCAGTCTCATTACCTTGTCCTTTGGACACTCCAAGACAACCAAAAAGGACATCCCTTGACCCGTAATATTTACGGTTAAGGAATGTCCTTTTTTCGCTACTTAGCAGTAAGAAAGACAAACGATACTACTTATCCACAATCTATACAATTCCAAAATGCTTAAACGCCTGCATAATCGCTTCTTCCTTCTCCGGTGTACACTTAGGCTGCCTTGCATTCTCTGATTTAGCTAGATTAAAGTTCTCACCGACATCCAATCCACACTTCTTCTTAATCTGTGCGATATACAGTGATGAAACCTTAAGTCCTGTCTGTTCCAGTACATATGCCTTTATCTGCTCATAAGTTGCTTTTCCCTTGAATTCAGATAAATCCATATCCTCCAAAGAGAAGTCCACCTTCACTTTTCTGCTGTCGACCATTCCCTTGGAAAGTAAGACTACCGTCTCGACATTTGCGGTCCAGGGGAACTGGTCCACGGCAACGGCTTTGTCCACACGGTAGCCATTCTCTAAAAATACCTCCAGATCTCTCACAAGGCTGGTGGGCTTGCAGGAGATATAAACAATATGATCCACACCGTAGGCGATGATCTTCGGCAGTGCTTTGGGATGAATGCCATCTCTGGGGGGATCTAAAATGATCATGTCCGGCTTCTCTTCCACTTCATCCAGTACTTTCAGTACATCTCCGGCGATGAATTCGCAATTATCCAGTCCGTTGGCGGCGGCGTTTTTCTTCGCTGCCTCCACGGCTTCCTCCACGATCTCCACACCGATGACTTTCCCGGCGGCCGGTGCCATGAGCTGTGCGATGGTGCCGGTGCCGCTGTATAGGTCGAACACGGTCTTATCGCTGCCGCCCAGGTCCCCCACATAATCTCTCGCCGTCTGGTACAGTACCTCCGCACTGTATGAGTTGGTCTGGAAAAAGGAGAATGTGGAGATCTTGAATTTCAAACCCAGCAATTCCTCATAAAAATACTCCTGACCGTATAACAGCTCCGTGTGGTCACTCTGCACTACATCTGCGATGGAATCATTGGTGATATGTAGGATTCCGGCAAATTTGCCGGAAAGCTTTCCATCCTGTTCCAGCGAAAGCAGCAGATCCTTAAATCCTGCGATCAATCCATCCGCATCCAAGGCACTCAAGTTTCCTTCCAGCGCCATCTCTCCCTGCCAGGGATCCTGGGATGTCGTCACCAGCGCCACCAGAATCTCTCCGGTGCGGGACGCCTTACGTACCAACAGGTGCCGTAAGTACCCCTCATGGCTCATTCTGTGGAAAAAGCTTACCTTCGCCCGGGCAAAATAATCTCTCACTGTCTGTAAGATCAAGCGGTAATCCGCATCCACGATCTCACAGTCCGCTACGGTCACTATATCGTAAAAGCTGCCTCTCTTGTGCATGCCCAGTGCCAGCGGTCCGTCCTTGTACTCGTCTCCGAAGGAAAATTCCATCTTATTGCGGTATTCATAAGCCTTCGGGCTGCCCTTGATGCCTTCAAATGTCCAGGGTTCTTCCTGTTTATTTAACACGCTGTCCAGCAGGCGTTTTACCTGTTCTTCTTTGACCTTCAGCTGTTCCTCATAGGGAAGCGACAGATAGGTGCATCCACCGCACAACCCAAAAAGGGAACACGTCCGGCCGGTTTCTAAAGGTGACTTCTCCGTCACCTCTAAAAGCCTTCCTTCCGCCTTCCCTTTGCGTACTTTATTCACTGAGAACTTGACTTTCTGTCCGGGCAGGCTGTTCTTGACTACAGCAGTCTCATCTCCCACACAGACGATCCCTTTGTTGGGAAAATCGACCCTTACAACAGATCCTTCATATACCTGTCCTTTTTTCATGGGTTAGTTCTCTCCTTCATCCTCGAAGAAGTCGTCGTCATCCTCTTCCACGTCATCTGCTTCGTCTTCGAAATCATCCTCGAAGTCTTCCAGATAATCCTGTGCAAAGAAGAAACGATATACGGCATAAGCTACAGCTGCAACAGCTGCTACGGCGCCAATGATTGCCAGTACCCATAACAGGATATTGCGCTCCTTCTTCTCTTCTACTTCCTTACCCAGAAGCTTATTAAGCTTCTTCAGTTCGCTGACTTTCAGTTCGTTTAATTTGTCAAGATCTACCAGATTCTCGATTCTGTTCATATTATTTACCTGCCTTTCCGGCATCCGGGCGTTTCTCCGGATGCAAAGCAATTGTTTTCATTCCCTTATATGATACCATATTTTCGTGAAAAATACTATACCTGTTTTAACTTGGCAAAAGATGCATACATGATCTTCTGCCCTGCCTGGTCGAATTCCACCGTGACTTTATAGTCCCTGGGTTCTCTTGCGATATTTAATACCGTGCCCTCACCGTATTTGATATGACGTACTCTGTCGCCTACCGTATAGTCCAGCGCATCCGGTGCCTTGAATTCCGTTCCCTTCTGCAGTCCCGCCAGCTGGTTGAGTCCATTGATCCCCTTGGAAATATAAGGTTTGTCTGCTTTTGCTGTAACTCGGGGTTTCAAGGTTGCCTTGGGTCTTGGATCAAATCCGGTATTGCCAAAGCCTCCGAAGCCGCTGCCCGAACCGTTTCCGGACCGGGGAGTTGCAATTGCTTCCAGTCCCATGGCACGAAGGGCTGCCTCATTGGCTCTTCTCGCCTGAAAATCCTCCAGGTCATCGTCCCGGTATCTTCTGTTTTGCGGCGGGGTATTATCCATAAGTTCCTTCGGGATCTCCCGCACAAAACGGCTCACTGGATTGTACTGTGTCTCACCGCGGAGCATTCTGCTTTTGGCACAGGTCAGCGTCAGATCCTCCTTGGCTCTGGTGATTCCCACATAAGCCAGTCGTCTCTCTTCCTCGATCTCCAAGGGATCATCGGACGCGATCGTCATAAAGCTGGGGAATAGTCCATCCTCCATGCCGGCGAGATAGACCACCGGGAATTCCAGACCTTTGGCGCTGTGCAGAGTCATCAAAAGCACTCTGTTATCGCCATCCTCCACATTATCAATATCCGCTACCAGCATGATCTCTTCCAAAAACTCCGACAGCGAAGGCTCATCGTGGGTCTCCTCGTAGACCGCTGCCTTGGTGATCAGTTCATCTACGTTCCCGAGACGGTCCTCGGCGGATTCTTCATCCTGATCCCGCAGATATTCCGCATAATCGATCCGTTCTAATAAAGACTTGATCAGATCCGGCAGTGTATAGGAGGACAATCCGCTGCGGAGCACTTCGATCAGATTGACGAATCCACGGATCTTTGCTTCCGCTCTTCCCAGTCCCCGGATCTGGTCTGCCTCGCACAATGCATCAAATAATGTGATCTCCTTCATCTGCGCATAATCCGCCACTTTTTCCAGTGATGCTGCACCGATGCTTCGTTTCGGCACATTGATGATTCTGCGCAGAGCCACTTCATCCCTGCCGTTATCAATGGTCTTTAAATACGCCAGAATGTCCCGGATCTCCTGTCTGGCATAGAAGTTCACACCGCCTACCACATGATAGGGAATTCCTTCCACCACCATACGTTCTTCTAAAAGTCTGGACTGGGCATTGGTACGGTACAGTACTGCACAATCCGCATAGGCAACGCCATTTTTGTTCACTTTATCGGAAATATCGTCTGCGATATATTCCGCCTCTTCATAAGCATTGTCAAATTGTCTGAAATGTATTCGGCTGCCTGCTCCTTTTTCCGTCCACAGTGCCTTCTCTTTACGGCCTCTGTTATTGCGGATCACTGCGTTTGCCGCATCCAGAATATTCTGTGTGGAACGGTAATTCTGCTCCAGCTTGATCACTTTTGCATCCGGATATACCTTCTCGTAATCTAAAATATTGCGGATATTGGCACCACGGAACTTGTAAATGGACTGGTCATCATCACCCACAACACACAGATTGCGGTAACCGTCCGCCAACAGCCGGATCAGTTCAAACTGCGCTGTATTCGTATCCTGGTACTCATCCACCATAATGTATCGGAAACGCTCCTGATAGTTATAGAGTACCTCTGGGCAGCTTTTGAACAGTTCCACCGTTTTCACAATGATATCATCAAAATCCAGTGCATTACTCTTCTTCAGGGTGTCCTGATATTCTCTGTATACCTTTGCCGTCACACTTTTGCGATAATCGCCTACAGACTTGACCTCGAATTCCCGCACATCCACCAGTTCGTCCTTGGCAGAAGATATTTCAGACAGCAGTGTCCGTTCCTTATACATCTTCGTGTCGATGTTCAGACGTTTGCAGACCTGTTTGATCACGGTCTTCTGATCGTCTGTATCATAGATCGTAAAATTCGTATCATATCCCAGTCTGTCAATATGTCTTCTGAGGATCCGCATACAGGTGGCATGGAAAGTGGCTACCCACACCTGATCCGCACCGAAACCGGCGATCTGGTCCACACGTTCCCGCATCTCCTGTGCCGCCTTATTGGTAAAGGTAATGGCAAGAATGTTCCATGGATTCACTCCCAGCTCATCGATCAGATATGCCACTCTGTGGGTCAGGACACGGGTCTTGCCGCTTCCGGCGCCCGCCAACAGAAGGAGCGGTCCTTCCGTATGAAGCACCGCTTCTTTTTGTTCTTTATT
>OGOW01003983.1_pt1 | contig 10109 bp, 9 predicted proteins | sample 1552781 | NCBI WGS metagenome assembly OGOW01 (sample SAMEA2580145, study PRJEB22360) | human gut metagenome | biome: human gut; feature: human-associated habitat; material: faeces | place: Denmark | collected 2008/2010 | reverse complement strand
TGAACTGGCCTTCTATTACGGTTTCAAAGGTATCGTAATCGGTAAAGACAGTTGCAACTTCCAGTTCTGCGCCGTTTTGCATAACCGTTTCATCAACGCTCCAAAGATACGATGCATTTTCCTTGCCTTTGTTTGTGAAGTCCAGTGTCAGAACAATTGCATCATTTCCGTCCGAATCCTCCATGATGCACGCACCCTTGTAGAGCAGCTCATAGTTATCGAGCTTGATTAAATTGGAGTCTTTCGTCGTCTCCTTGCCGCAGGCGGTGAGACTGAGCAGCATCAGCGCCGCAATAAGCAGACACAGAAGTTTGGTCTTCGTCCGTTCCATAATTCCCTCCCAATATCCTTCAGGAATGCACAAATCTGTCAATCAGCAGGGAATAACAGATCATTCCGGCAAAAGCGGCAGTGCATACCTGAGACACGTTGCTTTTCTTATTTCTTTACACGCTGAATCAGGTTTCCGTCCTTGTCGGTGAACCTGCCGCAGAGAATCTTGATAAAGTCGACAAGGTACCCGATGCCGAACAATCCGGCCGTCAGCAGGTAGAGAATGCCCGTGCCGATCTTGCCGACATAGAAGCGATGAACGCCGAGGCCGCCAAGGAATTTCTGGCCTATCTGCAGACCGACCGTGCCGCCACCGTCTTCGAGAGCGTCGGCTTCACGGCATTATGATGGACTGGTATCCGCTTTGGAACAGCCTCCGCATTGCGCTCATCAGCTGTGCGGCGGTGTTCTTCCTCGGCATTTTTGCCGCGTATTATATCGCGAAGCTCCCGCGGGTGCTCAAGGGCGTGCTGGATGTGATCCTGACGCTGCCGATGGTCCTGCCGCCGACAGTCGTGGGCTACTTCCTGCTGCTGCTCTTCGGTGCCAAGCGGCCGCTGGGGATCTTCTTTATGGAGCATTTCGGCGTCAAGCTGGTCATGAACTGGTACAGCGCTATCTTTGCGTCCATCGTGGTGGCCTTCCCGCTGATGTACCGCACGGCCCGCGGCGCGTTCGAAAGCTTTGACGAAACGCTGGCGTGGTCGGCGCAGACGCTGGGCCTCTCGAACACATGGATCTTCTGGCGGGTGCGGATGCCCTATTGCCGGCAGGGCATTCTGGCCGGCACGGTGCTGGCCTTTGCCCGCGCACTGGGCGAGTACGGCGCCACCAGCATGATCGCGGGCTACACCCCCGGCAAGACGGCCACCATCGCCACCACGGTGTACCAGCTTTGGCGCACCAATGACGAAGCGGGCGCGATGCAGTGGGTGCTGGTGGACATCGTCATCTCGGCGGTGGTGCTGCTGGCGGTCAATCTGCTGGAGCGCAAACAGAGGCAGGGAGGTAGGCACGCATGAGTCTGGAAGTGACCATTGCCAAGCGGTTTGAAGGCTTTACCCTCCACGCCGATTTCGCAGCGGGCAACACCGCTGCCGCCATCCTCGGCGCATCCGGCTGCGGCAAGAGCATGACCCTGCGCTGCATCGCGGGCGTCGTCAAGCCCGACAGCGGCCGCATCGTGCTGGATGGCCGGGTGTTGTTCGACAGCGAGAAGGGCATCGACCTGCCCCCGCAGCAGAGGAACGTGGGCTTGCTGTTCCAGAACTACGCCCTGTTCCCGAATATGACGGTGGAGCAGAACATCCTCTGTGCCCTAAAAAAGGAAAAAGACCCCGCCGCCCGGAAAGCTGCCTGTGGGGCAGCTCTCCGCGCCATGCGGCTGGAAGAGCTGGCCCATCGGCTGCCCAGTGAGCTTTCAGGCGGGCAGCAGCAGCGTGCTGCGCTGGCCCGCATCTTGGCGGGCAGACCCCGCATCCTGATGCTGGACGAGCCTTTCAGTGCGCTGGACAGCTACCTGCGCGAGGAAGTGGAGGGCGAAGTGGGAAGTCTGCTCTCCAACTTTGACGGCACGGCCCTGCTCGTGACCCATGACCGGGACGAAGCTTACCGCCTCTGCCGCGAGATGATCGTCATGGACAGCGGCGAGGTGCTGCGTGCGGGCACGACGAAGGAAGTTTTCGCCGACCCCCGCCGTCTGACCGCCGCTCGGCTGACCGGCTGCAAGAACATCCTGCCCTGCGTCCGGGTGGACGAACACCATGTCCGCCTGACCGGCTGGGAGCGGGAGCTGACCGTGGCCCTGCCGGTGCCGGAAGGGTGCTGCGCCGTGGGCATCCGCGCCCACGACTTTGCCCCCGAAGCGGTGGACGGCGAAAACCGGATGCCGGTTCAGGTGGGCGCTTCCAGTGAAAACCCCTTTGACTGGAACGTGATCTGCACCGCTGCGGACGATGCAGGCAAGCTGTGGTGGAAGGTGTCCAAAACGACCCTTTCCTCCCCGCCGCCTCAAGCCCCTGCCTACCTCCGGGTAGCGCCGGAAAACATCATGCCGCTGGTGTAAAAAATAAAAAGGCTGCTGCCTTTCCTCTCTCCGTCACGGCTTCGCCGTGCCAGCTCCCTCGGTGAGGGAGACTTGGCGCAACGAAACGCGATGGCAAAAGGAGTAGGCAGCAGCCCTTTTTTGTTGCGGAGTGGATCACATCAATGCCGTCAGCGCCAAGGCACACAACGGCAAGGTGACGATGCTGAGCAGGGTGGTCAGGACGACGCACCCGGCGGCAAACTGCTCATCGTGGCCGAACTGGACCGCAAACACCGAGGTGATGGCGGCTGCGGGGCAGCACTCCAGCAGCAGGACCACCTGTGCGCTCATGCCGAACCGCAGCAGCCCCAGCACCGCGAAAGCGGCAAGGCAGACTGCCGGGATGAGCAGCATCCGCACCGCCGCCAGCTTCCAGATGTGCCGGTCGCAAACGATCTGCTTCAGGTCGCCTGTGGCGATCAGGATGCCTGTGATGAGCATGGAAAGCGGGGTGTTCATGTTGCTTAAAAGCTCCAGCGGCTGCGCAATGAGGGTGGGCACCGGGATCTGCAAAAGGTAGATGGCAAGCCCCGCCACCATGGCGTAGAGCACCGGCGTGCGGAGCAGACTCTTGGCCACTTCCTTGGGGTTGGAACTGCCGCTGACCATGCCGTAGCCCATGGTCCAGAGCAAGATGTTGAAAACGGTAACGTAGGCGCTGGCGTAGAGCAGACCCTCCGAACCGAACAGCGCCGAGATGAGGGGGAAGCCCATGTAGGCCGCATTGGAGAAGACGCACGCGAACCGGAAGATGGGGGCGCGGCGGTCCTTCTGCTTGGCCGTCAGCGCCAGCGTCAGCACGGTGCCGATCAAGATCGCCAGCACACTCAGCCCAAAGGCCGCCAGCAGGTTGTGCAGGATCTCCTCGCTGAACTCCATCATGTAAGAGTGGATGATCATGGCCGGGACGACCAGATACACCAGCAGGTTCGAGAGCGTCTGCCGCCCCTCCGCCTTGAGCACGCCGGTCTTGATGGCCGCCGCGCCCGCGCCGATGAGCAAAAACAGCACGATGACCTGCTGTGCGCAGATAAGTGCCAGTTCCATTTCCAATTCCTCCTCATTCATAGATACAATCATGAATACAAGAAAGATATAACACAAAACCACCCATTTGGCAAGAGAAAAAGCGACGATTGCAAAGAATAACTCCCTCCGTCACGGCTTTGCCGCGCCAGTTCCCTCAGGGAGAGAGCCTTGGCGCAGCGGTAAGCGATGGCGGAAGGAGCTGTGTTTACAAGATCACATTCTTAATGAGCAGGGAAACGCTGCCGTCGGCGTCGTGGAGGAACTCCACCTCGGAGTCGGAGGAGAGGATCTCGGTGGGAATCTTCACCTCGATGCCGCTGGCGGTGTGGATGCTGCGGCTCTCCATCCGGCGGATGCGGGAGGGGGTGACGGTGACGGGCTGCTCGACGTGCTCGATGACCTCGCTCTTTTCCACATAGTCGTCGAAGGGGACAGCGGCCAGCGGGTATTCTTCGGCCAGCTGGCGGCGCACCTGCTCCACCGAGATCTGGTTGTCGTTGTCGGCGGCCTCCGTGGCAATGAGCATGGCCACCTGCGCGTCGGCGTGAGGCTCGTCCACGTAGGCGTCCTTCACGGCCTGTGCAGCGGCTTCCTGAATGGCTTGGAGCTTCTTTTTCTCCGGCTCAGCTTGGGTGTACTGGAAGACCACGGAGGAAAGGTAGAACTCCTTGTGGCCGTCGATGTCGTACTTCTTTTCCAGCAGACGCATGGAGAGATCCTGCAAGTTGACGAGGGCGCCTTCCTCCACCTTGCCGCTCTGGGTGGGCAGACAGGCCCGCTGCTGGATGATGGAGTTCACGGGGGCACCCTGTACCGTTTCGGTGTAGTGGGTGTAGCCGTTTTTGTAGTTCAGCTTGAGGATGCCCAGCCACGGGGCCCCGTCGCGGGTGAAATCCACCACGGCGAGGTCTGCGCCGGGGATGGTGGTGTGGGCGTGCATGTAGTCGAACAGCACCCCCGCAATGCGGCAGGACAGGTCGATGAAGTCCTGATTGTGCTCCAGCTCGTTTTTGAAGGCCGAGTCCGGCAGCGGGCGGCACTGGCGGATGTCGTCGCTGGCCAGCAGCTTTTCGATGTGGTTTTGCAGGTAGGCCGTTTTTTCGGCGGTCAGCTCCATGCTGCTGCCGCTGAGCACCGGGGCGTCAAGGGTGGTGTCCAGCACGTGCAGGATAGCCTGATGAATGATGATCTCCATGGGTCAAACCTCATTTCTTGGGAAATCTAAAATGTTCCGTCCCAGTATACCACACCCACGCCCAAAAGGCGAGAGGAAAAGCCGCTTGTCAACGCCCGGCGGGGGTGTTACAATAAGGCTGACGAAACTACGCTGAAAGGGGATAACGACCTATGGAATTTCGGGATAAACCCATGCAGAACCTCGTCCGCATCAAGGAAAAGGACATCTGCAAAAATGTACAGGCGCTGCTGCTGGAGGGCGAGACCATCGTGGGCGCGTACAAGACGGTGCGCGATCAGGCGGTTTTCACCTCCCACCGCATCTTTCTGGTGGATATGCAGGGCGTGACCGGCACCCGGCAGGAGATCTTTGTGCTGCCTTATAAAAAGGTGCTGCACTTCGGCATCCAGACGGCGGGCTTCGGCGACCCGCTGCAAACCTCCGAGCTGACGGTCTGCTTTGCAGACGAGCACGAGGCGAAGTTCGGCTTTATCGGGCAGGAAGAGCTTCTGGCCGTGGCCCGCGCCATCAGCCGCTGCATCCTGTAAGGGCGAAAACGCGCAGAGCGCCCGCTCCGGCTTCTGACCCCGGAGCGGGCGCTCTGCGTTGCTGTAATATGCGAATGAACGAGAAGATGGCTTGGTTCAGCCGGCCATGCGCTCGGTGCGGCCCGCTTCCAGCATATACCGCAGGAAGCCGGTGACGTCGGTGGGGTCAGTCACGGTGATGTCAAAGCCCTTCTTGGGGGCGTTCATCATCCGCAGGATGGAGGATGCCGTCGCATCCTTCTTCAAATCGCAGGTCTTACCGTTGTCCAGATGGAGCAGCACGCTGCCATGGCTGGCGGAAACCTGACGCATGAAACGGTCTTTATCAAAGTATTCGATACGAAGCATAGAAATACCTCCTGTCAGAACTTTTTTTCTGCACGCCGAACGGCGGGGAAACGATTGTGTTTCACTTCGTTCGGTGTTATACTGAGCTTGGAAGCTCTGATGAAATAATACCACGATTTCGGCAGATATGGTAGAACAAAACCTCACCTTTTATACAACAAAATCGGCTTTGACAAAAAATGTTCAAAGTATTGCGGAAAGGAATTGGGCAATATGGCATATCAAACGAGCTGTGCAACAATCGTCCATGGCAGTGGGATCCACTGCGAGACGGACATCGTGGCCGACGCCGAGGGCCGCGAGCTGGTCCAGCACGGCAGCGCGCTGTTTCCCATCGCGTGCTATGCGGAAGATCTGACCAGCTACTCGGTGGCGTGGCACTGGCACGAGGAGTTTGAATATATCCTCGCGATGCGGGGGCCGCTGCAGGTGGATGTGAACAAGACCCGCCTGACCCTGCAGACCGGGCAGGGGGTGTTCCTCAACTCCGGGGCGCTCCACTCGGTCGAACAGGCCGAGCACACGGCTCTGCTCCACTCCGGCGTGTTCCAGCCCCGGCTGGTGGGCGGCATGGATACGATCTTCTGGCAGAAGCTCATCCGCCCGCTGCTGCAGCCCGGTGCCCCGGCCTTTTTCCTGCTGGACGAGGCCGTGCCGTGGCAAAAGCAGGTGCTGGCCTGTCTGCGGGATGCGTGGAAAGAGGTGGCCGATGAGCCTTTCGACTACGAGAACCGGGTGCGGTATCATCTCTCGGCGGCGCTGCGGCTGCTGAGCACCCAGTGCGTCGGCGGGAAGACCAAGGTCTCGGAGCAGGAACAGATCGCCTCCGAGCGGATGAAGCAGATGCTCCGCTACGTGGAGGAGCACTACGCCGAGGAGCTGACCGTGGAGAAGATCGCGGGCTGCGTGGCCCTCAGCGAGAGCGCCTGTCTGCGCAGCTTCCGGCAGCTGCTGGGCATCACGCCCATCCAGTACGTCAAGCAGTTCCGGGTGGAAAAAGCTGCGGAGCTGCTCCGCTCCACCCGGCTCAAGACCGGCGAGATCGGGCTGGAATGCGGCTTTTCGGATGGCAGCTATTTTATCAAGACCTTCCGGGAGATCAAGCACTGCACCCCCCGCGAATACCGGATCAGATTTTGTTGAGTTTTCGGAAAAGAGGAAGGAACCACCATGCAGCGTACTTTAACGGAAGGGTCCATCACGCGGAACATCCTGCTGTTCGCCCTGCCTTTGATGTTCGGAACCCTTTTGCAGCAGATGTACAATATCGCCGACACGTGGGTGGTCGGCCGCTTCCTCGGCGCGGATGCGCTGGCGGCGGTTGGCTCCTCCTACACCCTGATGACCTTCCTGACCTCCATCCTGCTGGGCCTTTGCATGGGCAGCGGCGCGGCCATCTCGATGCAGTACGGCAGCGGCGAGGAGGAAAAAATGCGGAACAGCGTGTTCCAGTCCTTCGTGCTCATTGCAGGGATGGCGCTGGCGCTGAACCTGCTGATCTATCTGGGGCTGGGGGGCATTTTGTGGGTGCTGCGGGTCCCGGCGGAACTGCAAGCCCTGATGAAGCAATATCTGGTCGTCATCTTTATGGGCATCTTTGCAACATTTTTGTATAACTATTTCGCGAACCTCCTGCGCGCCATCGGCAACTCCATGGTGCCGCTGATCTTTTTGGCCGTGTCGGCCATCCTGAATGTGGTGCTGGACCTTCTGTGCGTCATCGTGCTGGGGTGGGGCGTCGCCGGGGCGGCGGGGGCCACGGTCTTTTCCCAATATGTGTCGGGCGTGGGCATCGGGCTTTACACCCTGAAAAAGTTCCCCTACCTTTGCCCGCGCCGCGCCGACTGCCGGTGGGACAAGCGGAACCTCGCCACCATCCTGAACCTCTCGGTCATGACCAGCGTCCAGCAGTCCATCATGAACTTCGGCATCCTGATGGTGCAGGGCCTTGTGAACAGCTTCGGCATCGTCATCATGGCGGCCTTTGCGGCGGCGGTCAAGATCGATTCCTTCGCCTATATGCCGGTGCAGGATTTCGGCAACGCCTTTTCCACCTACGTGGCCCAGAACTACGGGGCAGGGAAGAGCGAGCGCATCCGCAAGGGCATCCGCAGCGCCGGGCTGACCAGTGCGGCGTTCTGCATCCTCATCAGCGTGCTGGTCTGGGCCTTTGCCGCGCCGCTCATGGGCATCTTCGTTGACCCCGGCCAAAGCGAGATCATCGCGGCGGGCGTCCACTACCTGCGCATCGAGGGCGCGTGCTACATCGGCATCGGCATCCTGTTCCTGCTCTACGGCTACTACCGGGCGGTCAACAAGCCCATGATGTCGGTCGTTCTGACCATTGCTTCGCTGGGCACCCGCGTGGCGCTGGCCTATCTGCTCTCGGCTACGCCGCTGGGGGTCACGGGCATCTGGCTCAGCGTCCCGATCGGCTGGGCGCTGGCGGACGCCATCGGCATCGGGTACTACCTCAAAACCAAAACGGCATAACGAAACAGCCGGGAGGCGTTCCAAAAGCGGAAGCCTCCCGGCTGTTTTTTTTATAAGTTGTGTGCTCCGTCGGGTTACTTGAGCAGGGCGCTGTGGTCTGCGCCGTCAATGGTCAAGGCCGCGCGGGGGCCGGTGTGGGTCCAGACGACGGCCGTTTCATCGGGGGCGTCGGGTTCAGCCGCCAGCAGGGCGTCCACCGAGACCGTGGTGGAGCGGGAGAGCAGGGTGGTGAACACAAGGGTCTTCACGCCCTGAGCCTTCAGGGTGCGGACCATGCCCAGCGTCAGGTGGGCCGAGGTCACGATGCCGTTGGCGCGGATGGTCAGGGTCGTGCCGTTCTGGGTGCAGGTGTGGGTGATCTGCTTGCCCAGAACGTTGGTGACATACAGCCCCTCCACCGTGACCGGGCGCTCCACTTCCACCGAGCCGGTGGAAGGTGCTTCTGCTGCTTCGGTGGGCGTCACGGTCGGCTGGGCGGGTTTTTCCGGCTCGGCGGGCTGTTCGGGCTCCTCCGGCTTCGGCTTTTCCGGTTCGGGCTTTTCCGGTTCGGGCTCGGCCACAACGTCGCCGTCCTGCGTGACGTCTTTGCCATTGGAGTCGGTGCGCTTGATGGTCGTGCCGCCAGCCAGACCGTTAAATACCTTTTCGCGGCCGATATTGTCGCCAATAGCCACATCGCCGCCCGATGTGGCGTTGATAGTCACTTTACCCTCGATGATGATATCGGACTTGGCGTTTTTTTGGTTGTGATCTTCATAGACGCTGCCGCTGCCGATGGCAGCACCGCCGGAGAGCCCGGCATCCGAAGCCTTGCCGCCTTTGGCGGTGATATTGGGGGAACCGGATGCGGTGCTCTTGATGGAAATTTGGTTGCTTCCGGTTCCATTGTCGTCTGGTTCAGCTTGTGCACCGCCACCAATGCCAGAAGCACCAGTACCACCCTGTGCATTTTTGATGGTGACATTGCCCTCAATGGTCACATCACCAAAGGCACCAATACCTCCGCCAATGCCGGCACCTTGTTCGCCTCCGGTGGCGTTATCGATTTTGGCGTTATCTTTAATAGTTACATTGCCGTTTCCAAGAAAGCCACCGCCGATGCCAGCGCCATAACGTTCACTTTCAGCATTTTCAATAACGGCGCTGCCGGAAATTTCGACATCACTATCGCCGTAGTAACCACCGCCAATGCCCGCGCCGTAATAATCACCCTGTGCATTTTTGATGACGGCATCGCCCTTAATGATTACATTACCATCAGCGCCAAAGCGAGAGCCGTCTGGATAATTAACAGCCGCACCACCACCAATGCCAGCGGCATAATAGCCACCAGTTGCAGTGATCTCACCGCCAGTAATTTCTACATTGCCATCGCCGCCGTAACCGCCGCCGATACCGGCACCCCAACTGTCACCCGTTGCGGTAATTGTGCCGCCGGTAATTGTTACATCACCGTCACCGCCATTGACTTGGCCGTTCGCGTTAGCGCTGGCTTTTCCACCGCCGATACCAGCACCACCATTTGTGCCGGTTGCAGTAATAGTTCCGCCGGTAATAGTTACTTGACCATCATTTGCATATCCGCCGCCAATACCGGTTCCACCTTTAGCATCTAGTTTACCATCATTATCATTATCCGTAATGGTCAAAGTGCCGCTGTCGTCGGTTTTATTGTGCTCCAGACCGGCATGACCAGAGCCGCTTGTCAGAGTATTATTACCGTTCAGCTCAATGTTCGTATTGCCGCTGCCGGTAACGCTTACAGCGGCTTCGTCTGTTTTGCTGGTGTTGATATTGACGTTATCCAGCGTGACATTCACCGTCTTGCCTTCCTCTGCATTGATCGTTACCGTATGCTCAGACGCAGTAGAAGGGTAGTTGCTTTTAATAACCGTGTCCGTGTCATTCGCAGCTTTTTCTTCGCCATTCTGGACGACTTTATTGCCGCTTTCACCAGCCGAAATCGAGATGTCACCATCTTCAATGTACCATGGAAGCGCAAAGGCGGGGAGCGTCATCCCGACCACAAGGGCGGCGGTAAGGGCGAGGGCGGCGGCGCGCTTTCCGGTGGAGCGGCGGGCTGTTTTGACCGCAG
>OGOW01003980.1_pt1 | contig 10116 bp, 8 predicted proteins | sample 1552781 | NCBI WGS metagenome assembly OGOW01 (sample SAMEA2580145, study PRJEB22360) | human gut metagenome | biome: human gut; feature: human-associated habitat; material: faeces | place: Denmark | collected 2008/2010 | reverse complement strand
GATTCTGAACGAGGGCAGAACCTATATATCCTATGCGTCCTGGATGACGTTTTACCCGGGGCTCGTGCTTGCCGTGACCGGCGTGGGCCTGAGTTTGCTGGGCGATTCGATGACTGAGATTCTGCGCAGGAAGGGGCGGTGATCATTATGGCGGAGAAAATTCTGGAGGTCAGGGATCTGAAAACCTATTTCCCCGGCAGAAATGAGACCGTCAAGTCGGTAGACGGTGTTTCCTTTGATGTTTATAAGGGAGAAACCTTTGGTCTTGTAGGTGAATCCGGCTGCGGAAAAAGTGTTTTTTGCAGGACTGTACTGGGATTTTTACCGGACAGAGCAAAGGTGGAGGGAGGCAGCATCCGGATTGGCGGAGAGGAAGTTTTACCCTGTCAGGAGAAGCAAATGGACAGGCTCCGCCGGAATTTTCTTTCGCTGGTGATGCAGAATCCCGCGGAGGCACTGAATCCTTCCATGAAAATAGGCAGGCAGATAGAGGAGGCTTATCTGGCAGCAGAAACCGAAAGAGGAAAAGGCTGGAAGGAGCGAAGCAGACGCCGGGAAGAGGTGATTTCCCTGATGCAGCAGACAGGAATTTCCAATCCGGAGGAGCGGTATCACCAGTATCCTTATCAATTATCCGGCGGGATGTGTCAGCGGGTGGGAATTGCAATCGCACTGGCAAAAAGACCAAAGCTGCTTCTGGCAGACGAGCCGACAAGCGCACTGGATGTAACAGTACAGGCACAGATTTTGCAGTTGTTAAAAAAACTGCAGGAAACAGAAAATCTTTCTATTTTGCTGGTAACGCATGACCTGGGAGTGGTCGCTGCAATTGCGGACAGGGTGGCAGTAATGTATCAGGGGGAAATTGTAGAGTGTGGGGAAACAGAAAATCTGTTTAAAGCGCCGAAACATCCTTATACGAAGGCACTGTTACAGGCACATCCGGCATTTCGCTACGCCTGGAAATGAGGATTAAGATGAAAAGAATATGTAGATTTATTGTCAGTCTGTGGCTGCTTTCTTTTTTGGTGTTTTTTATGTCCAGACTTGCACCGGGGGATCCTCTGACCGCTTATTACGGGGACAGGGTAGAAAAAATGTCGGTGGAGGAGAGATGGCAGGCAGAGGAAAAACTGGGGCTGCATGACAGGATTTTTACCCAGTATGTCAGATGGGGGAGGAAGGCTTTACAGGGGGATTTTGGTATTTCTTATAAATATAAGGAAAATGTGCTTGCTGTTATAGGAGAGAAGCTTCCCAATACGCTGCTGCTTGGGGGAACCGGATTTTTCCTGGTGTTTGTGTGTAGTCTGTTTCTGGGGGCATTTTGTGCAGAAAGAGAGGAAAAATGGCAGGACAGGCTGCTTTGCAGTCTTGGAACGGTTTCCGGCTGTATCCCGGAATTTTGGTTTTCCCTGCTGCTCATTTTTGTATTCAGTGTCAGCCTGAAGCTCCTGCCGGGGAGCGGGGCATACACACCGGGAAGCGGAGGCGATATTCCGGACAGGCTGCGTCATCTGATATTACCGCTGACGGTGGTTGTTATCAGCCACTTATGGTATTATGCTTATCTGGTCAGGAATCTTTTGCTGGTACAGTTCAGGTGTGATTATGTTCTGCTTGCCAGAAGTAAGGGACTGAGGAAAAAACAGGTTTTGTACAGGCATTGTATGAGGAATATTCTGCCGTCCTATTTAGGTCTGATGGCGGCTTCCGCTGCGCATATTCTGGGCGGAACCTATGTGGTGGAAATGGTATTTTCCTATCCGGGAATCGGTACCCTTGCTTATGAGAGTGTCCGGTATAAGGATTATAATCTGCTCATGGCAGTCTGCCTGCTTTCCGGTGGGGTGGTGCTTTTTTGCAGTATGCTGGGGAAAATGCTTGGAGAAAAAATCAATCCCCGGATTGCCGCCATGGATACCTGGGAAAAGGGGGGACCGGAGCAGTGAGGGAAGAGCATAAAGAAATAAGACCGGAAAAAGCAGAACCGGAAGAAACAGGACTGGAAGAAAATGGATTGGGAAAAACAAAACCGGAAAAAGTAAGACCGGAAAAGACAGGACAGATAGGTGCGGTTTTCCTGCTGTGTGGGATTCTGGCAGGTTGTTTTGCCGGCAGCCTTTTTCTGCCGGAGAATGCGTCTTATATGAATCAGGCAGACTGTAACCTGCCTCCCTGCCGAAAATATCCTTTTGGAACGGATGCCCTGGGAAGAGATTTGTTTCTGATGATATGGAACGGAGGCAGAATTTCTTTAAGTATTGGTTTTTTGTCCACAGTATTTTCTACTGCCATTGCTGTTGTGCTTGGTGTTTTCAGCGGTCTGTCGGCAAAGTGGGTGGACGGGGTACTGATGTGGGTTACGGATATTCTTCTAAGCATCCCCGGACTGCTTCTTTTATTTTTATGGCAGGGGATTTTTGGAAAAAATACTGTGACAGGACTTTCTTTTGCCATAGGAAGTGTAAGCTGGATGCAGATGGCAAAAGTGATACGGACGCAGGTACGGGAGCTTGGAAAAAAGGATTATATTCTGGCGGCGAGGGCGATGGGCGGTGGCTTTTTTCATATTCTCCGGAAACATTTGACGCCTGACATTGTATCGTCTATTATGTTCATGGTAGTGATGAATATCCGAAGCGCAATGATGACAGAAGCAACCTTAAGTTTTATGGGAATAGGGCTTTCTCTGGAACAGATTTCCTGGGGAAGTATGCTTTCGATAGCACAGCGGGCGTTTTTTACGTCTTCCTGGTGGGTGATTGTCATTCCCGGTATTTTTCTGGTGGTGACGCTTTGCTGTATTACAGCGATTGGAAATGCCTTCCGGAGAGAAGTGAATTTACGGCACAGTAACCTGTAATTGCGAATACACAAATAGCAGAAACAGGATAAGGAGGAGTACAGGCATGACATTGGAAGAGTTTTTTGAGAAAAATAAAAAAGTAGCTCTTGGGTTTTCAGGAGGAGTGGATTCTTCCTATCTTTTATATGCGGCACTGCAGAACGGTGCCAGTGTGAGGGCGTATTATGTAAAGGCAGCTTTTCAGCCGGAGTTTGAACTGGAGGACGCGAAGCGTCTGGCGAAGGAGCTTGGGGCAGATATGAAGATTCTGCCTGTGGATGTGCTTCAGGCAAAGGAAGTGACAGCAAATCCGGCGAATCGCTGTTATTATTGTAAGACTAAAATTTTCGGAACCATTCTGGCAGAGGCGAAAAAGGACGGCTATTCTGTGCTGATGGATGGAACCAATGCCTCGGATGATGCCGGGGACAGACCGGGCATGAAAGCGCTGCAGGAATTAAAGGTATGCTCTCCGCTGCGGGATGCGGGACTGACAAAGGCAGAAATCCGCAGATTATCGAAGGAAGCGGGACTCTTTACCTGGGATAAGCCGGCATATGCCTGTCTTGCAACAAGAATCCCCACAGGAACGGAGATTACCGCAGAAAAACTGAAGAAAACGGAAGAAGCGGAGGGGTATCTGTTCTCCCTTGGCTTTACGGATTTCCGGGTGCGGATGATGGGAGAGATGGCAAAAATACAGTTACCCGCAGACCAGATGCCGCTGCTGTTGAAAAACAGGGAGAAAATTCTGGCAGAGCTTGGAAGAAATTACCGGGGAGTACTGCTGGATTTGGAGGCAAGAGGATGAACAGTGAAATCAGACAGCTTTTGGAAAGAGTAAAGACGGGGGAAACCTCTGTGGAGGATGCCCTGCTCAGGCTGAAAATGGAACCCTTTGAAGATATCGGCTATGCAAAGGTGGATATGCACCGCAAGGTTAGGCAGGGAGCTGCGGAGGTTATCTACGGGGCAGGAAAGACACCGGAGCAGATAGCGGGAATCGTGGAAACCATGAAGAAAAAGGGACAGAAAACCATTCTGATAACCAGACTGTCCAAAGAGGGGGCAGAGGTGGTAGCGAAACCCCAGCCCCTGCAATATGAGGAAATTTCCAGAATCGGTATTGTCGGGGAGTTGCCGAAGCCGGATGGAATTGGTAAAATTGTAGTGGCAACCGGCGGAACCAGTGATATTCCGGTGGCGGAGGAAGCGGCGCGGACTGCGGAGGTCTTTGGAAATGAGGTTGTCAGGCTTTATGATGTGGGAGTAGCGGGGCTGCACCGATTACTGTCCCATATGGATGAAATTATGAGCGCCAGTGTGATTATAGCCATTGCGGGAATGGAGGGTGCCCTTGCCAGCGTGATTGGCGGGCTGGCAGACTGCCCGGTTATTGCGGTGCCTACCAGCGTAGGGTACGGAACCTCTTTCCATGGATTGTCAGCATTGCTTTCCATGTTAAATTCCTGCGCCAGCGGGGTTTCTGTTGTCAATATTGACAATGGCTTCGGGGCGGGCTATCTTGCAGGGATGATAAATCATATGGCGGCGCCTGAGAAAAAACAGGAAATGTAAGGAGGCAGACTATGAAGACATTATATCTGGATTGCGGAATGGGAGCAGCGGGAGATATGCTGACGGCTGCTTTGCTGGAGCTTCTGCCGGAGGAAGAGCAGAAGAAATTTATGGAGCAGATGAACCATCTGGGGATTCCGGGGGTAGAGATAGAGGCAACAAAAACGGCAAAATGCGGGATTCAGGGAACTCACATCTCTGTTAAAATAAATGGAGAAGAGGAGGGTGAGTACCATCATCACCACGACCATGAGCACAGTCATGAGCATGAGCACGAGCACAGTCATGAGCACGACCACAGCCACGACCATGAGCACAGTCATGAGCACGACCACAGCCACGAGCATGAGCACACCCATGACCATACCCACACTCACTCACATACCTCCATGCACGATATTGAACATATTGTGACAGGGCATATGCAGCTTCCGAAGAAGGTGCAGGAGGATGTGCTGGCAGTCTATCGTCTGATTGCAGAAGCGGAGGGGCATGCTCATGGAATGGAGGTCAGCCAGATTCATTTCCATGAGGTAGGCACCATGGATGCCATTGCGGATATTACCGGGGTGTGCCTGCTTTTTTCCATGATACAGGCGGATGAAATCATCGTATCTCCGGTTCATGTGGGAAGCGGTCAGGTACATTGCGCCCATGGCATCTTACCGGTTCCGGCACCGGCAACAGCTTATATCCTGCGGGATGTGCCGATTTACGGAGGCAGCATAAAGGGAGAGCTTTGTACGCCTACGGGAGCCGCGCTGTTAAAGCATTTTGCTACCGGCTTCGGGGAACTTCCCGTAATGCGTATCAGCCGTATCGGATATGGTATGGGAAAGAAGGATTTTGAGGCGGCAAACTGCGTCCGCGCCCTGCTGGGAGAAAAGGAAGGGAAGAAGGATGCTGTTGTGGAGCTGTCCTGTAATGTGGACGATATGACTCCGGAGGATATTGGCTTTGCAACGGAGCAGCTTCTGCGGGAGGGAGCGCTGGATGTGTTCTCCGTTCCTGTTACCATGAAAAAGAGCCGTCCCGGCATCTGGATTCATGTTTTATGCAAGGCAGAAGAAAAGGAAAGAATAGCAGAGCAGATTTTTAAACATACCTCCACAATCGGAATCAGGGAGCGGGAGTATGACAGATATGTATTAAACCGGGAAAGCAGAAGTATTCAGACACCCTACGGGGAGGTACGCTGTAAATATTCCTCCGGCTACGGAGCAGAGCGGATGAAATATGAGTATGAGGATTTGAGCAGGATTGCCATGGAGCAGAGCCTGAGCCTTGCAGAGGTGCGCAGGCTGGCAGAAGAATGCGGGGCACAGGAGATTGTGTTTGATAATTCTCTGACACCTTCACAGGTAAGAAATCTGGGAAATGAACTGGAACTGCCGATCATCGACCGGACTAATCTGATCCTGGATATATTTGCCATCCGGGCCCAGACAAGAGAGGCAAAATTACAAGTGGAGACAGCCAGACTGCAATATATGCTGCCGAGACTGGTAGGAATGTATGATGCACTGAGCAGACAGGGCGGTGCCAGTGGCAGCATGAGTAATAAGGGCACCGGTGAGAAAAAGCTGGAACTGGACAGGCGTAAGATCGAGCATCGTATCACAGAACTGAAAAAGGAACTGGAAGATGTGGGACGTACCAGAGAGGTGCAGCGGAAAAAGAGGCAGCAGTCCCGCATCCCGCAGGTGGCTCTGGTAGGATATACCAATGCGGGAAAGTCTACAATTCTGAACCGTATGGTAGAGCAGTTCGGCGAATTGCCGGATAAAACGGTCATGGAAAAGGATATGCTGTTTGCTACACTGGAGACCAGTGTCCGCAGTGTGGATACCGGACATAATAAACCGTTTTTCCTGACAGACACCGTAGGTTTTATCAATAAACTGCCTCACGGACTGGTAAAAGCATTCCGTTCCACACTGGAGGAGGTCAGGTATGCGGATCTGCTGATCCAGGTGGTGGATTTCAGTGATGAAAATTACAGACAGCAGATGCAGGTAACAGCAGATACTTTAAAAGAGCTGGGAGCAGGTGACATTCCGCAGATCATAGTGTATAATAAGGTAGACAAATGTGGGATGGAACCACTGCCGCAAAAGAGACAGGACAACTGGTATCTGGCGGCAGGACAGAATATCGGCATCCGTGAACTGGCGGAGGCTGTTGAACAGAAAGTCTATGCGGATAATGCAGAGTGTGTATTTCTGATCCCGTACAGTGCAGGAAATGTGGCTTCCTATCTGATGGAACAGGCGCAGATCCTTTCCAGAGAGTACAGGGAGGACGGTATTCTGATCCATGCGGACTGCCATAGACAGGATATGGACAGATACAGAGAGTATATAGTGTTATAAGATCACAGAAATTACAATGAGGGAAGGATAAAAGATGGAGACCAATACACAACAGGAACGAGCAAAGAGACTGGAACAACAGGCAAGAGAATACCTGATGCAGTCCAATGATCCGATATTTACCAGGTATTTACAGCAATTACTTCCAAGAATACAGAGACAGCCGGAATATGTAGAACAGCTACAGGCAGAACTGGATAAAAGCGTGGAATTCTGGTACCAGAGACAGCAGATCAATGCAAACAGAGGCGGAGAAACCGGAGCGGAGTCATCTGTGCCGCAGCAGAGTGTACCACAGGAGGCAGCCGCCGGAGAACAGCAGACAGCCGGGCAATCACAGACACAGCCAGTGGGGCAGTTTACTATGCAACAGGTGCAGGCACCGGTGACGCAGGCTCCGGCACAGAAGAAGCAGAATGCGGAATATCTGGTCGCAACCATTGCATTGTCGGTGGTTGGCGGAATCTTTATTCTGACCGCACTGGTATTGCTTGGTATGTATTTTATGAACGGCTGGATCAAAGGTATTTCTTTATATGCAGTTTCCCTGGGAGTGGTATTGATCGCAGAATTACTGATCCACAGAAAGCTTCCGAAACTGGCCCAGATCTTTTCGGCTATCGGCATAGCGGCGTTATATCTGTCGACCATGATCAATACGATTTCCCTACATAATTTCGGTATGCTTCCTGCAGCGGCGATCATTGCAGTGATCACAGTGGGCACGGTTTTACTGAGCAGAAAAAGGGATTCCCTGATACACAGAATGCTGGGAATCGCAGCATGTTGGCTTTGTGCGTATCCGCTTTTCGGTTCTTCATTGCTTTCGGAGCCGGAAGGCCTGCTGGTGCTGGCATTGATTCTGTTACTGAGTGTACTGAGCATCTGTGTGCCGGTAAGAAGATATCATACGGCTTCGCAGTTGATACAACTTGTCAGCACTACGATCCTTTTCCCGGTAACGGTATCCTGTGTGATCAGTACACAGGGAATGCCGGTCTGGGTGACAGCAGCTGCATTTGGAACCTTTTTCCTGATCGCACATCTGATCCTGGTAGTGCAGAGCAATTACATACTAAAAGAAAAACAGGCGGGCCATGCAGTGAATGAAAACGGCTTGCTGGCAATCTATATAGCATTTCTTCTGGTAGCCGGAATTACAACCGGTACGGCGATGAACAATTATTGGGGAAGAGCGGAGAACGACGCGTATATCGGAATCATCGCCCTGACGGGAATGGCGTTTGTAGTCGCGGCTCTTGCGGGAATTGCCATACGTGGAACGTGGAAAAAATGGCTGACCTGTTACTTTTTCAGTTTTGTTGCGGTATGTGCCTTTTCTGTAATAGAAAGTAACTGGCCGATACTCATATGCCTGACAGCGTTGCTTTTACTGACGAAGATACTGACCCGTTTTGCGGAAGGCGGACTGAGGGCACTGGATGTGATCGTTACATCACTGTACTGTATTGAACTTCTGGCAAACGGAAAGGAAATACCGTATGCATACCTGCTCCTTGCGGGAACCATCCTCAGTATGTTCCTGGTCTATGGATGGACAACGATACAGGAGCTCCTGCTTACTTTTTCCCTGGCATTTTTTGCAGCGGCCAATTTGATGCCGATGCTAAAGCTGCCGGCTTTTGCGGGGATCCTGTTTGTAAGTATATTGCTGTTTAATAATGTGAAATATATGCGCGGGAAAAACATCCTGGTATTTAATGTAGTTGTAATGGTGGGGCAGATCGGAGCGTTGATCGCTCTGGCAAATCCGGTGTACCGGAACTCTTATCTTACTTATCTGTGCATGTTTGTGTTTGTACTGGCTTATCTGGTACTGACATTGCAGGAGAGATACTATAAGAAGTTTAAACACAGAGAACTGATCATTGTGATCTTTCTGACCTATATGGCACTGATCGTTAAGACCAATGTTCCCGTGATCAATAGTGTTCTGATCATGCTGATTGCGCTGGTAAGTGTAACACTGGGCTTTTTGAAAAAAGATAAGCCGGTAAGAATATATGGACTAGTGCTTTCTTTGTGCACTTGTGGTAAAATAGCATTATATGATTACTGGGGAGCACCGGTATTGCAGAAAACGGTCCTTTTCTTTGCGGTGGGTGTGATCGCACTGGCGATTGCCGGGATTTATATCGTACTTGAGAAAAATACAGGAAACAATGGAAAAACAGACAGGGAAGGATAGAAGAATGACAGGAAACAAAAAGAGGATTGTATGCGGAGCGTTATTGTGTGTAATGGCGCTTGGCATGACAGCCTGCGGAAATGAAATTCCGGATCTGACAGAAGCGGAATCACAAAGAGTCGGAGAATATGCGGCGGTAACTCTCTTAAAATATGATGCGAATCACCGGAGCCGTCTTGTGGACCCGGAAATCGTCATTGCAAAACTGGAAAAAGACGCGGCCAGGGAAACCGGAAGACAGGAGAATGCAAAGACGGAAGAGAAGCCTGCGGAATCGACTGCTTCAGAAGCCAAGGCACCTACCGCACAGGAGGATATTACCACCAGTCTGGAGGATTTCTTCGGACTTGCGGAGGGAGTGACCTTGACATACAGAGATTACCAGATAGCAGACTCTTATCCGGAGGACGGATCTGCAGAGGATTATTTTGCGTTGGATGCATCCACCGGGAAAAAGCTTCTGATATTGAACTTTGAACTGACCAACGGAACAGACCAGGAGGAGAATGTTGATTTCCTGAGTACCGCATCCAGATACATCATTACTGTAAATGACGGCACACGTGGAAATGCATTGACCACAATGCTGCCCAATGACATGTCTACGTATGTGGAAACCATGGCTCCCGGTGAGACACAGGGATTGGTCCTGCTACTGGAAGTAAATGAAGATATGGCAAATGGGATACAAAACATTTCTCTTCGTCTCAAAAATACATCAAATGAATATACAATTCAACTTTTATAGGCATATATACTGTAAATTATGAGAAAAAGAGAAAAGACAATAAGATCCAAAATGACAAAAAAGCCCATGATTATGGGCTTTTTTACTGCTTTTGCAAAATTGTTTGAAAAATATGCAAAATAATGTTGACAAGTGGGGCACAGGGTGATATACTCAGATTCGTTGTTGAGGCAGCGCCGAGACAACACAACAGCTCGAAAGAAACTTGAAAAGATTTCAAAAAAAGTTGTTGACAAAGTCTGACAGATATGTTAACATAAATACCTGTCACGGAAAATAAAGTTTTCCAAGACGAAAAAGATTTCAAAAAAAGTTGTTGACAAACGAAAGCGGTCGTGATAAGATATCAGAGTTGCCGCTG
>OGOW01003977.1_pt1 | contig 10119 bp, 8 predicted proteins | sample 1552781 | NCBI WGS metagenome assembly OGOW01 (sample SAMEA2580145, study PRJEB22360) | human gut metagenome | biome: human gut; feature: human-associated habitat; material: faeces | place: Denmark | collected 2008/2010 | reverse complement strand
TTGTACCTGCCGGAATCGCTGGAATGGCTGCTTCTGAAAGCAGATTTGCTCGGACAGCCGGACGTTCTTGAAATTCTGAAACATCCGGCAGATTTCATCGAGAGCAGCGAATTTTTCAGCTGGGAGCGGTTCTTTACCAACTTGCTGGAACAGCGAACGAAGGATGTTCCCTATATGCGATATGACAAGGCAAAGCTGCCGGAATTCTATTTGCAGGAAGAAAATTTGGAGAAGATTATTGCGGAGATGGGGTAAAACACACTGGAAATTTACAAATAACGTATCATCGTTACTCCGAACGCTCTGCAATTTTGGCACCCGCTCAGGCTGCGATCAAGAACCCCCGCAAGTAATTGCGTGAGCGCTTGAAAAAGTACAAATAATGCGAGCGAACCGCCCCGGTTTCCGTAACAGGAGATCGGGGCGGTTTTTGTATCATTTGCTGAATCTGAAGGATCCGCTTGTAAAGTTGGGAAAAAAGGTGTAATATTGGTGTACAGAGATTTAGAACAATGCATGATATGTAATATCTCTGTGATCTGCATCAGCGGATGTGCTCCGAATGCTTGATAGGGAGCAACACTTTCCCCGCCTTGCGGGGGTAATAGCCGGAAAACGGCAAACATCAAAAAAACTGAAGAAACCATGAAAAAAGCAGCAAACATCCGCTTTATAGGACTTTTTGCGTGCTATTCTATCCTCAGAGAAACCCCGATGATGCGGAAAATGCGATTTTCCTGACTGCAGTGGAGGTGGAACAGGATGAGACGACGAACGCTTTCTTACGAGGTGCGGCTGTTTGCAGGCAAAACAGACCCGGTGAACAGCGGCTTCTGGCTGCCGCTCTGGATGCACCTGCGGGATACGGCGGGTATTATGGTATATCTGGTGCAGAGGTGGCTGCCGGAAAGCGTCCGTCAGCACATCGGATTGGACGAGGACCTGCTGACACAGACCGCCTGCTTTCTGGGGTGGGTTCACGACCTGGGGAAGATATCCGCGGCTTTCCAGGGGCCAATGATGGCGCATTTGCCGGAGCCCAGACAGTGCCTGGAAAAATACACAACGCTCCGGTACCGGGAACAGAACCGCAAGTATTCACGTCACGCGCTGGCGAGTGAGGCCATCTTGCGGTGGCTGAAATGCCCCAACGGGCTTGCATCGGTAGCAGGCGCGCACCATGGCAAGCCACAAACCGGGAAGGACGTACTTGACCAGCTGGGCGATGAGGAAGAAGAAGGCTGCTGGGAATCCAACTACTGGCCCGAGGGCGAGCAGAAATTCTGGGAGAGCTGCTGGCGGGAACTGTTTGACTACGCCTTGCAGGAAAGCGGCTTTTCCAGCGTGGACGAGCTGCCGCAGCTGACCATCCCGGCTGAGATCCTGCTGAACGGCCTGCTCATCATGGCGGACTGGGTCGCCAGCAATACCCGATACTTTCCGCTCATCCCTGTGGAAGAGGTGGGCAGCGATACCCTGTATCCCGTCCGTGTCGATCGGGCGTGGGAAGCGCTGGACCTGACCTCTCCGTGGGAGGTGCAGTCGGATGTGACGGAACCGGGGGCGTTTGCGGAACGGTTCGGCTTCCCGCCCAACGAAGTCCAGCGGGCCATGCTGGAAGCCGTCAGCCAGGCCCAGGAACCGGGGATGTTCATTCTGGAAGCACAGATGGGCGTGGGCAAGACGGAAGCCGCGCTGGGCGCGGCAGAGATTTTAGCCAAGCACGGCGGCGAGGGCGGCATCTTCTTTGGTCTGCCCACCCAGGCCACCGCCAACGGCATCTTTGGGCGGCTGCTGGCATGGGCCGAAAAGCAGCCGGATGGGTTGGAGCACTCCATCAAGCTGGCCCACGGCATGGCCGAACTGAACGAGGCCTACCTCCGATTGCAGCAGGACACGGTGCGGGTGGAGGAGGATCTGGAAGCAGACCCCGATGCTGACCCGGAGAGCCGGGTGATGGTGCATCAGTGGTTTCGCGGCAATAAGCAGGGACTGCTGGCTGATTTTGTCATCGGCACGGTGGATCAGCTGTTACTGGCGGCGTTACAGCAAAAACATGTGATGCTGCGCCACCTCGGCCTTGCGGGCAAGGTGGTGATCATCGACGAGTGCCATGCCTATGATGCCTACATGAACCGCTACCTTGACCGGGCGCTGGAATGGCTGGGCTGGTATCGGGTGCCGGTGATCTTACTTTCAGCCACGCTGCCGGCCCGGCGGCGGGCAGAGCTGGTGGAAGCCTACCAGCAGAGGCGGACCCCCGCACCAGACGCACCGTGGAAGACCAGCTGCGGCTATCCGCTCCTGACCTGGACGGATGGGGAGGAAGTCCGCCAGACGACCATTCCGCTGGATACGCCCAGCCGGACGGTACAGATGGTTCCGCTGACGGAAGATGGCCTGCCCGGTTTCCTGCGCGAAAAGATGCAGGCGGGCGGCTGCGCGGGTGTCATTGTCAACACCGTTAAAAAGGCACAGGCCGTGGCCCGGATGCTGCGGGAAGTTCTGCCGGAAAAAGAAGTGCAGGTGTTCCACGCACAATTCCTGATGCCGGACCGCGCCGCGCGGGAGCAGGAGCTCATGGAGCGGATCGGCAAGCACTCGACTCCGGTCCGGCGGGATGGACTCATTGTGGTGGGCACGCAGGTGCTCGAACAGTCGTTGGACATTGATTTTGACGTTATGGTGACGGAACTTTGCCCGATGGATCTGCTGCTACAGCGCATTGGCCGTCTGCACCGCCACACCTGGCGCTCTCGCCCACAGCCGATGCAGGCAGCCGTCTGCGCGGTGCTGGATACCGGAGAGGATGCCTTTGATGAGGGCAGCGCGGCAGTCTACGGCAAGTGGCTGCTCTGGCGGACACGGGAACTGCTGCCTCAGACCATCCGCCTGCCGGAAGAGATCTCCCCGCTGGTACAGCAGGTGTATGGCTGGGCGGCGGAGGACAAACTGCCCGAAGATGCCGCCAGTGAGAAGCTGTGCCATAACTATGAACTGGAACAGGGAAAGCGAAAGGACCGGGCAAAGGCTTATCTGGTGCATCACCCGAAGGTGTATAAAAAATTCCCCCGGCTCAATACGCTGGACGGCTGGATGGCAGACGAGGGTGCCTGTTCTGACCCGGCGGCCCGGGCGGCTGTCCGTGACGGCGACCCGTCTGTTGAGGTGTTGGTCATGGTGCAGGGGCGGGATGGCAGCATCCATTTCCTGCCGTGGCAGGAGGGAGGCCGGACAGTAGCGGCCGGCCGCCCGCCGCAGCCGGAGGAGGCGCTGAAGATCGCGCGGCAGAAACTGCGGCTCCCGGCAGTGTTTGGCAAGGAAAGGGACGTGAAACGCGTCATTGACGAGCTGGAAGCGGACAACCGCCGTCTGCTGGCCCAATGGCAGCTCTCCCCGATGCTGCGCGGGGAGCTGGTGCTACTGCTGGATGAAACGCTGACGGCCCATCTGGCGGGGATGACGCTCCATTATGACCGTGAGAATGGTCTGATTTATGAAAAGGAGGAAGCTGATGCAGGAAATTGAGTTTAACCTGTTGACGGAACCCTGGGTCCGTGTCCGTCTGCCGGACAATACCGTGCAGGAAGTTTCTCTGACGGATGCACTGGTCCATGCGCAGGAGTACATGGATCTGGCAGGAGAGATGCCTACCCAGGACGCGGCCATGCTGCGGCTGCTGCTGGCGGTGTTGTTTACGGTCTTTTCCCGCGTGAGCGAAGTGGGGGAGCCGGAGCCGCTGGAAGACGAAGAAGCCGCTCTGGAGCGCTGGGGAGCGCTGTGGGAACTGAAACATTTCCCGGAGCAGCCCATCCGGGACTATCTGGAGCAGTGGAAAGACCGCTTCTGGCTCTTCCACCCGGAGCGGCCATTCTGGCAGGTGCCGGAGGCGGCTATCGGCACGGAGTACGGCGCGGCAAAGCTGAACGGCGAGATGTCGGAGAGCAGCAATAAGATTCGGCTGTTCCCACTCTATGCCGGGGCGGGCAAAACAGAGATGACCTATGCGCAAGCGGTGCGGTGGCTGCTGAGTGTCAACGGCTATGATGACACCTCGGCAAAGCCAAAGGGAAAAGGACTGCCCTCGGTAGGTGCAGGCTGGCTGGGCAAAATCGGCTATATCCAGGCCAGCGGCGAAAATCTGTTCGAGACGCTGATGCTGAATTTGACTCTGCTGAAAGACGGCACTGAATGCTGGGGTGAAAATAAGCCCTGCTGGGAGTTGGATGCGCCCAAGAGCGCAGAGCGAACAGAGATTTTACAGCCGGACAATCCGGCACAGCTGCTCACACTTCAATCCCGTCGGCTGCTCCTCCACCGGGAAAATGGAAAAGTGGATGGTTTTTCTCTGCTGGGCGGCGATTTCTTCCCGCGCGAAAGTGCTTTTGTGGAGCAAATGACCATCTGGCGTAATGCTACGACCAAAAAGAATGAGCCGCCGGTGTTTGTGCCCTGCCGCCATGATGCGGCAAAGCAGTTCTGGCGGGAGTTTCCGTCCGTGTTCTGCAAGGGCGAGGGCAATGTTCATCAGCCGGGCGTGGTGCGCTGGGTAGAAAAAGTACAGCAGCTGCGGTTTTTGAGCCCAAAACGAAGAATCAATTTCCGTATCTCAGCGGTGCAATACGGGGACAAAGACTTTTTCGTGAATGATTCGTTCAGTGATAGTCTGGCATTTCAGGCTGTTCTGCTGGACGAGCTGGGCCGTGGTTGGCAGAACCGCATCACTGAGGAAATTAGCCGGTGCGAGCAGACAGCCTCTCTGGTGGGGCACTTGGCGCAGGATATTGCCACTGCCGCAGGCGATAAAAACGGAAATGCCAGCGCCCCGGCCCGTTCCCAGTTCTATTTTGCAGTAGACCAGCCGTTCCGGCAGTGGCTGCGGAGCATTGACCCGGAAGAAGACGACATGACCGAAACCACAGCCCGCTGGCAGGGGATCGCCCGCGGCATTGCAGAGCAGCTGGGCCAGCAGATGGTGCTGGAGGCTGGCAGCGCCGCACTGGTAGGACATTGGGTTGAAATTAAAACAGGCAGAAAAAAAGAAGATAAAAAGAAAATTCTGTATACAGCACCAGCTGCCTATAACAGCTTTTTAGGCAGGCTATATGGTCTTTATCCGAAAACAAACGATGAGGGAGGAACGGCATGAGTGAGAAAAACGAGAGCCGCACACAGGCCATCAGGGGCTATGTGGACGGCAAGATTCAATGGCTCTGGGGTCTGCCGGAGAACCAGCGGCGTGCAGAGCTGGCAAAGCTGCGCCGGGGCATCGGACATGCACCCGGGGAGCTTCCAGACCTGTGGGGCAGCCTTTTGCAGGGGATGCCTGCGAGCTTTTACGGCACAAATGGCCCCTCCCATGAAGAGTGGGCGGTCTATCTGGCACTGACCCTGTATGCCCTGCACCAGCAGAGCAACGATACTGTGTGCGTGAGCCAGCTCGGCTGCACGCTGGGCCGGGCCGTGCGCAGGCTGGCGGAGCAGACCGTGGCCAGTGGGCAGGACTGGACCGAGAGCAGCATTCTGCGGCGGTTCAACGCGCTGGCTACCGCCGAAGAAATTACCGAGATCAGCCATCATCTGCGGGGGATGATTCAGCTGCTGCGGGCCGCAAAGCCGGACAGCATCCCGCTGGATTACCCGCAGTTGGCTGTTGACCTGTACGGGCTGCAGTGCGATGCCCCGCAGCTGGCACAGCTGCCCGCCAACATCCGCCTGCGGTGGGGGCAGGACCTCTACCGCTACGAGAAGAACGAATCGTCCGAGACGCAGGAAAAGGAGAACTGACTTATGAAAAAGCGTTTGTATGTTGACTTCCATGTGCTGCAGACTGTGCCGCCCAGCTGCATCAACCGGGACGATACGGGCAGCCCCAAAACGGCCATTTACGGCGGCGTGACCCGCGCCCGGGTCTCCTCTCAGGCGTGGAAGCACGCCATGCGGCAGGCCTTTGTAGAGGAAAGCCTGCTGGACGAAGAGGATGTGGGCAAGCGCACCAAAAAGGTGACGGAGCTGGTGGAAAAGGAAATCGCCGCCCTTGCCCCGGAAAAAGATGCTGCCAAGCTGGCCAAGAAGACGCTGGACAATGCAGGCATCAAGAACGATGAGAAAGGCACCAAGGCCCTGTTCTTCATCAGCCAGGCACAGATCAAGTCGCTGGCACAGCTGGCCGTGGAAGAGTGTGCAGACAAAAAAGAGTACAAGAAAGCACTGAGCACAGCCCCCTCGGTAGACATTGCCTTGTTTGGCCGGATGGTGGCGGATGACCCCTCTCTGAACTTTGATGCCGCTGCACAGGTGGCCCACAGCATTTCTACCCATGCAGTGCAAAACGAATACGACTACTTTACCGCCGTGGATGACTGTCAGGTAGAGGACAACGCGGGTGCAGGCCATCTGGGCACCGTGGAGTACAACTCTGCAACCCTGTACCGCTATGCAACCGTCAATGTGATGGAGCTTGAACGCCATCTGGGCGCGAAAAAAGCAGCCGAAGTGGTGCGGAGTTTTGGTGAGGCGTTCATCCGCTCCATGCCCACGGGCAAGCAGAACACCTTTGCCAACCGCACTCTGCCGGATGCCGTCTATGTGACCATCCGGGAGGACCAGCCCGTGAACCTCTGTGGTGCTTTTGAGCGGGCGGTGCGGAAGAGCGCGGAGGGCTACGCAGAGCCCTCCAAGAGCGCGTTGCAGGCCTATGCACAGCAGCTGTATCAGAGCTTTGCGGAGGCCCCTGCAAAGAGCTTTACCGTGGGCACCGGGCTGGAAGCACTGGCCCCGGCCCAGCCGCTGAACACCATGCTGGATGCACTGGAAAAGGCTGTCCGGGATGCGCTTGCCGGAAATGAGGTGGGGTAATGGCAACGCTGTTGCTTCGGCTGGCAGCGCCTTTGCAGGCGTGGGGCGCGGATTCCAAATTCGAGACCCGGAAAACGGCCCGGGAGCCTACCAAGAGCGGCGTCATCGGTCTGCTGGCGGCGGCGCTGGGCCTGCGGCGGGATGAGACCGAGCCATTGACCCGGCTGGCGCAGCTGCGCTTTGGCGTCCGGGTGGAGCGGGAGGGCCAGCTGTTGGTGGATTTCCACATGGCCCGCAACGAGGAGAAAGACCGCTCCTATGTCCCCTACCGCCATTACCTCGAAGATGCTGTTTTTCTGGTGGGCCTGGAAAGTGAAGACACCGCTTTGCTGCAGGAACTGGCAGAGGCGCTGACCCACCCGGTGTTCCCGCTGTACCTGGGCCGCCGTGCCTGCCCGCCCACCCTGCCGCTCTGCCTGGGCCTGCGGGAGCAGGGCCTTGTGGAGGCCTTGCAGGCAGAGCCTGCGCGCTGCCCCGGCGGGCCCAAGCCGACCCGCATCGTGGCGGATGCCGCACCGCAGGAGCCGGGGGCTGTCCCGCAGCGGGATGTGCCTCTCTCCTACGACCCGCGGCACCGGCAGTACGGTTACCGCTCGGCCCGGGAGATCTCCCTCCGGCAGCCCGCAGGGGCCCCGGAGCCGACCGCCCATGACCCATTCTGTGAATTGTGAGGTGAAGTGCAGATGTATTTATCCCGTGTAGAGCTTGACCCCATCCGCCGCAGCACCATGACGGCGCTGGCGGCACCACAGAAATTCCATGGCGCGGTGGAAAGTGCCTTTTCCGGGGAGCGCCGCCGTCGGTTGTGGCGGCTGGACCGGCTGGGCGAAAAGCTGTATCTGCTCCTCCTCAGCGAGGAGATGCCGGACCTCTCCGGCGTTGTGGAGCAGTTTGGCACCGGAGCGGCTGCGGAGACCCGCAGCTACGACCCGCTTTTGCAGCGGGTGGAGCCGGGCAGCTGCTGGCAGTTTCGGCTGACTGCAAACCCCACAAAAAGCTGCAAAGACCCCCAAAACCCCGCAGCGCGGGGAACTGTAGCCGCACATTGCACGACACAGTACCAGAAGCAGTGGCTGTTGGAGCGCGCCGCAAAGCACGGCTTTGCCCTGCGGGAGGAGGAATTTACCGTGACCCGGGTGCAGTGGCAGCACTTTGCCAAGCACGGCACCCGGCCGGTGACCCTGTTGGCAGTGACCTATGAGGGCATTTTGCAGGTGACCGATGCAGAGCAGTTCCGGGCACTGCTGTGTCAGGGCATGGGGCGCGGCAAGGCCTATGGCCTTGGACTGATGACCGTTATGCGCGGAGGAAACTGAGATGGACGAGATGCCGGGCATGATCCGGCCGGACCTGCAGGCACTGCCGCAGGTGAAAGACCGGATGACCTTTCTGTATCTGGAACACTGCACCCTTGGCCGACAGGACGGCGCAATCACCGTTACAGACGAAAAAGGGATCGTTCAGATCCCGGCGGCGGGCATCTCGGTGCTGCTGCTGGGGCCGGGTACACGGGTAACCCACCGTGCCATGGAACTTATGGGTGACACGGGCGTGGGTGCTGTCTGGGTAGGTGAGCACGGTGTGCGGTATTACGCCCATGGCCGTCCCCTGACCACCCACTCGCAGCTGTTGCTGCGGCAGGCAGAGCTTGTCAGCAACACCCGCAAGCACCTAGATGTGGTACGCAAGATGTATCAGCTCCGTTTCCCGGACGAAGATATCTCCCGGCTGACTATGCAGCAGCTGCGGGGACGCGAGGGCAGCCGTGTGCGGCAGGTATACCGCAAAGCTTCCAAGGATACCGGTGTTCCGTGGAGCGGCCGACTGTACCGCCCGGAGGATTTTGCATCGGGAGATGCCGTCAATCAGGCGCTTTCTGCCGGGCACGCCTGTTTGTACGGTCTGGCGCACGCGGTGATCGTGGCATTGGGCTGCGCCCCGGCTCTTGGCTTTGTTCATGTGGGGCACGAGTGCTCCTTTGTGTACGATATTGCCGACCTGTACAAGGCCGAGGTGACCATTCCCATCGCCTTTGAAGTGGCGGCACAGGCTCCGGACGACCTGCCGGCCGTAGTGCGCCGCCGGGTGCGGAATGCCATGGTAGAGCATCATATTCTGGAGCGCATGGTGCACGATATCCGGTATCTGCTCCTGAATGCGGATGAGCGGGAACAGGAGCCGGAAGCTGTTTATCTGTGGGACAACAAAGTGGGCACTGTGGCCAACGGCATCAATTATTTTGAAGAAGAGGGTGATGAAACATCGTAGTTCTCACCATGACGAACTGCCCGCCAAAACTGCGCGGGGATCTGTCCAAATGGTTGTGCGAGATCAACACGGGCGTTTATGTGGGCAATGTGAGCAGCCGCGTGCGGGATGCCTTGTGGGAGCGGGTGTGTCAGAACCTGAAAAACGGACAGGCAACACTGGTGTTCACCACGGCGGGAGAGCAGCGGATGGATTTTCGCACCCACAATACCGCATGGGAAACCGTGGACTTTGACGGGATCAAACTGATGCGACGACCGCTGCCGCAGACCGAACAAAACCAAATCGACCTGAAACCCGGGTTCAGCAAAGCGGCACAGCAGCAAATGGTGCGGAAAGCGGGCAGAACAAAGCCGAGCACAGGCGATTACACCGTGATCGATCTGGAAACCACCGGCCTGAAAGCCGCGTCCGATTCCATCATCGAATATGGAGCGCTGCGGGTCCGGGACGGTGTACCGGTGGAGGAGCTGACCATGCTGGTCTGCGTGGAAGAAAACGTTCCGGCAGAGATCACAGCCCTGACAGGACTCAGCGCTGCGGAATTGCAGCAGGGAACAGAACCACGGGAAGCGCTGAATAGTTTTTTGTTGTTTATTGGCAAAGACCCACTGGTGGGACATAATATTACCTTTGATCTGGAGTTTCTGCGCATGACCTGCAAACGATATGGCTTTCCGGCACCGACCAACCGCCAGATCGACCTTGCACAACTTGCCCGCCGAAACCTTACAAGGATCGCAAATTATAAGCTGGTGACGCTGGCACAGCATTTTCAGCTGGTAGAAAAAGTGGAGCATCGCGCCCTGCCGGACTGCCGTCTGATACAACAGGTTTATTGCAAACTGAAGGAAACAGCGGTACAATAGCAACAGGAGGCACGGTGCTACGGGATCTTTTTAGTCTTTTCCCCGCATACGCGGGGGTGATCCCTGCCGGGCGGTTTCTTTGAAGCACTCCAGCCGCTTTTCCCCGCATACGCGGGGGTGATCC
>OGOW01003974.1_pt1 | contig 10121 bp, 5 predicted proteins | sample 1552781 | NCBI WGS metagenome assembly OGOW01 (sample SAMEA2580145, study PRJEB22360) | human gut metagenome | biome: human gut; feature: human-associated habitat; material: faeces | place: Denmark | collected 2008/2010 | reverse complement strand
AAAAACAACCCCTGTTTCTATATCTCCTTAAAGTTTCTTGGTAACCGCCTTTTGATTGAACTCATCCACACGGTAGAATAGACTTTACAACGAATCCACGATTTTAATATCCAAGCCGGTACAGGGGGATTATCGGTAACCATTACTTTATACAACCGTAATATCCCTGCAACACCCCGCTAATATCTTTGCCTTCGAAATTAATAGACACAGAATTTAATAGAAGAATCATGGAAAGGTTATTTAAAATCAGAATCTTTACGGTTATGTTCTTTTTAGCCGTAGCTTCTATAGCAGCGAACGCTAAAGAAAGTAAGAAGGAAGGTGACAATTATCATGCGAAGCAAATTCTCATCGTAGGTTTGCACGATAACGTGAAATCAAACTATTTCTACAATGGGATGATCGCCGAAGAGACCGGTATGAAAGCGGATAGTATCGACCAAACGTATAATACGATCATCGCCGAGAATATCGCCGCATCCGTTAAAAACGGAGATTGTAAGTTTATCCCGGCAAACGCTACACAAGTGACCGGACAGGTACTGAATGAGATCAAGGTGAACGGGGAGAGCGAGGATTGCTATTCCGATCTTTCAGCCGTGCCGACCGAAGAGTTACAAAAGGTATTGGATAATGCCGACGCTGATTATCTGCTGGTATTAAACCAGCATTATCTTAAATGGCAAGACCAACCGTTGCGCACACTTTTCCATATCGTCAGCTATACCCTATTCGATAAAGATAAAAACGAGGTATATCGGGGGAATAACTTCTTTACCTGTATGAATCTTGAGAATCCGGATAAACTCAGAAAGAGTAGCCGCAAGAGTTCATCCAAGATAGCATCTAGCATTATCAAAACGTTGGATGAGGACTAACCTTCTTCTTTATAGACACATTTATAATTTTCTCGTTGAGCCTAATGGATATCCTTCATTAGGCTTTTTTCTTTATTTAAACCTACACACGGATGTAATCTCTTTGCAAAACCGGACACTTACTTTTGCGCCGTAAAAGATATTTAGGTTTAATTTTAAAAAGATTATTATGAGGATGTTTAACAAACGCATTACTTGCAGGTTACTTGCCTGTTTGTTATTTTTTAATTGCTTACCGGCTCTCCTATTCGCACAAGGAACGCAAGCCATTATCACCGGTACGGTCGTGGATAATAAAGGGGAATCAGTGATCGGAGCCACGATCCAAGTCAAGAATGAATCTACCGGATTCTTCACGGGCTCTATCACGAATGATAAAGGAGAATACACCATCAAGCAGCTTCCGCTAGGTTCTCCTTATACCGTTACAGCTTCTTATATCGGTTATGGGGAACAGAAGAAGACAGGATACGCATTGAACCAAGGGGATATGCTTCGAGTGGATTTCAAGCTAGCGGAGGAATCGGTGGAGATCCAAGCTGTCGAGGTAGTCGCTAATTCCTTGAAGAACATGGTTCCGAAGATCGGCGCAGCAACATCTATCTCCGCTCAAAATATCACGAAACTTCCGGTAAACGGCCGTAACTTCACATCCCTGATGGATCTCTCGCCATTGAGTAGCGGAGGAAATATCGCCGGGCAATTATCATCCTCAACGAATTACACCATCGACGGTATGACGGCTAAAGGAACCGTAGCGAGCGGAACGACTTCCGGCGCTTATACGATATCCATGGAAGCCGTCCGCGAGTTTGAGGTGGTAACCAATCAATATGACGTGACCAACGGACGTTCCGGGGGCGGCACCGTGAGCGCTGTCACGAAATCAGGAACCAATACTTTCACCGGAAGTGTATTCGGATTCGGTCGTGCCGATTGGTTATCCAGTTCCTATGATATACGGGGAAATAAATCGACTTCCGACTTCTCTACCTATCAATATGGTTTCTCTTTGGGAGGTCCGATCGTGAAAGACCGTGCGCACTTCTATGTCGTATGGGATCACCAACAGGATTCCCGTCCGATTTATATAGCGGATATCAAGACGGCGGTGGACGAGTCTCGCTATAATGTCACTCAATCTACGCTAGACCGTTATCTGGATATCGCCCGTACTAAATACGGAGTCTCAAATGACCCTCAATTCGGGGAGTTCGGTAAGAAGAAGCAGACGAACGCGGTCTTCGCACGTATCGACTGGCAGTTAAACGCAACCAACTTGTTAACCATTCGCAATAATTTCATCAACGAGGATAATAAACAGAGCGAGAGCGATAACTCCAGTATCAATCTTTACGAGGTTTGGATCGACCGCAAATCGCATAACAACAGCTTACTCGCTACCTTACGCTCGGTATTAAGCCCAAAGCTGACCAACGAGTTGAAGCTTCAACATTTCTTGGTTTACGAGGCCACGACTCCGAACAAGCAATTGCCAAGCTCTAATATCCCAAGAGCAATCGTAGAGAACGTGGAATCTATATCTGGTGACAAGAGCATGTACACTTCCATCCAACTTGGAGGTCAACGCTACGCTCCCGAACATTTCAAGGATAATGTACTTCAATTGGTAGACAATATGTATTATAATACGGACCGCATCAACTATACATTCGGAGCGGACTTCATGTACACCAATATGAAATCACTCTACGGCAGTGAGATGAACGGACGGTTTTATTTCACGGGACTGGATAATTTCGAGAATATGACTCCTTACCGCTATGCCCGGGAAATCGCCTTGGTAGATGATCCTACCGTAAAGATGAATACCTTGAACTCCGCTATCTACGGACAATTACAAACGAAGCTTTTCACCGGATTCGAGGTCATGGCCGGTATCCGTGCGGATTATACCCGCTATTTCAACCACGCGAACTTTAACCAGACCGTTTATGACGAACTAGGCTTACGTACGGACAACGTAATCTCCACCTTCCAGTTGCAACCCCGCGTTCAATTCACGTGGGACGTGAATGATAAACATCAAGATATTATCCGCCTTGGCGCCGGTATCTTCGGTTCGGATTTAAACAACTATTCGATGATCAACAATATGCTGTTCGATGGTACGAAGGTAGCGTCCGTGGATATACAAGGCAATTTGGTTCCGACACCGAATTTCCCGGCATACCGAAAAGACCCTTCTACCGCTCCGGGCGTTGATTTATTCAACAACCCGAATATCCAAAAGATCAGCACGATCAATATGAATAGTAAGGATGCCCGTGTACCGGTAGTATATAAGTTGAACGCCAGCTACACGCATTTCTTCTCCGATCGCTTGCGGGTAGGTATCAGTGCTTACGCCAACTGGGCACGCCATAATTATATGTACGTAGACCGTAATATGGTGGACGAGCCTTACTTCCGTATCGCTGCCGAGGGGAATCGTGGCGTGTTCGTCCCCGCCGAGAGTATCAATACCGAGAACGGAGCGACCGACTGGATGCAAGGACGTAAAAGTGATAAGGTAGGCCGTGTGCTGGAATTAATCAGCGATGGAAAAATCAACCAATACGCGTTCGTTGTAGATGGAACTTGGCGTTATTTCAAGGATGGCGAGCTTTCTTTCAGCTATACGTGGAACGATTCCAAGGATAACACCTCTTACAACGGTAACGTAGCGAATACAGCGACCCTAGCCTTGATGGTAAAAGATGATCCTCGTGATTTGAGTACCATGACTTACTCGGACAACCAATTCCGCCATAAGGTCGTATTCTACGGTACGGCTCCTTCTTTCTGGGGAATCAGCGTAGGCTTGCGTTTCTCCGGGATCGGTGGAACCCGCTACTCTTTAGCGGTTAGTGGTAATATGAACGGTGATTTCGTATCATCCAACGACTTGGCTTATATTTATGACCCGAACGATAGTAATACGCCTCAATATCTTCGTGAGGGTATCCAAGCGATCTTGGACAATCCGGAAGCGGAGAAGAGCGTAAAAGATTATATCCGTAAAAACTATGGGAAGGTTGCCGAGCGTAACGGTGGCGTAAATGGCTTCTACGGTACTTTCGATTTGCGCTTGAACAAGAACTTCAAGATCTATAAGACTCATTCCATCGAGGCCTCGATAGACTTTTTCAATTTCCTGAATATGCTGAACAAGGACTGGGGTGCCGGACATAATCTAGGCAAGCAGAATATCTACTCCATCAAGAGTTTTGACGCGGAGAAGAAGCAATACGTATATAACGTAAACAAAAACACGGGTGTATCCAATATGAACGGAAACCCTTGGCAGATTCAAATCGGCGTACGTTATAAATTCTAACTAACATATTCTATATTCAAATCATAAAAAAAATTACGATGAAGAGACAATTCTTATCATTCACGCTTTTACTTGCGTTATCCACTTGGATAGCGCAAGCCGCTACCGTAAGAGGCATCGTATCCGATACGGCAGGGAAAACGCCACGAGGGGGAAGCGGATGGTCTGAGTCGTTACGGATGGTTATAATTTCACGCAAACAAATGAGCGGGGAGAATATAGCCTAGATTCGAATCTGGACAAAAGCCGCTTTGTCTACCTCTCCGTACCGGGTGACTACGAGATCGAGCAAACAAAAGGTATACCGGATCTTTTCTATCAGCAACTTGATAAAAGTAAGGAGATCAATAAACATGATTTTACGCTCACCCCTAGGAAACAGCCAATCGACGGGTTTGTCTACTTGGCAATCTCCGATCCTCAGACCATCGACGAACGGCAGATGAAACGTTTCCGTGAAGAGACCATCCCCGACTTGAAGCAGACTATAGAGCGCTACCAAGGAAAAGAGGTCTACGGTATGGCGCTGGGAGACATTACTTGGGATCGCATGGATTTATTCACTCCTTATAAGGAAGCGGTCTCGGTCTTAGGCATCCCGATGTTCTCCGTGATCGGCAATCACGACCACGACTTACGTTACCCGGCCTTATCCAATCAAAAGGTAACCGAGGAGAGCTATGCGGAGCGTATCTACGAGGATCATTTCGGCCCTTACAATTATTCGTTCAATGTCGGGGATGCACATATCATCACCTTAAAAGATATTGATTATTATAAAGACAAGAAATATGACGAACGCTTCGGAAAGGAACAACTGGAATGGCTGAAAAACGACCTGAGTTACGTTAAACCCGGAACACTTGTATTTATCAACGTACATGCCCCGGTATTCAACCAGACGGATAAAGGGGGAGGAAACGCCGAGGACGCTGAGAGCCTGAAAGAGATCGTCAGCCCTTATAATGTCCATATCTTCGCCGGGCATACGCATTTCTTCGAGAACAACCAAGTCACACCGAATCTGTACGAGCATAATATCGGAGCCGCTTGCGGAGCTTGGTGGGCCGGCCATGTAAATCGGTGCGGCGCCCCGAACGGTTATCTGGTCGTTGAGGTGAAAGGGAATGCCGCTACTTGGTATTATAAGGCAACCGGCCATGATTCGGATTATCAATTCAGGGTTTATAGGCCGAATGAGTTCAAATCGCAAGCGGATTACCTAGTGGTGAACGTATGGGATTGGGACCCGACCTACCAAGTTACATGGAGCGAAAACGGCATAGAGAAAGGTTGCATGGAGCAATTCGATGATGAAGACCAAGACTATATCGACATGCACGGAAAACCTTCCGGATATCATACATCGCACTTATTCCGTTGCCACCCTTCAGCCGGAGTCAAAGACGTACAGATCAAGGTTATCAACCGATTTGGCGAGACCTTTACTAAAAATGTAACACTCCCGTAATCAAATCGTAACAAGTGGCATTTACTTTTGTATCGATAAAATGTAGAAAACTCTCATTACATATTAATGTTAAAATCATTACAAAGGAACAAACCAAACCTTATTCCTAACTTTGAACGGCAACTCGGCTTTCGGCGGAAGGCGGTTGCCGTTATTTTTTTGAGGGTATATCCCATTCTTAACGGGAAAAGTTTCGAGTATGGACGATAGATTTAAGACATTAGAGAAGTATAACCTATGGGGTGGAAACGATTTTCCAACAGGCTATAAACGGCAAGATTATTTAGATAGGATATTATCCTACATCCTATAAACTCATAAACGGAGGCCTTGGCATTTTGTCAATTTGTAAACTCAACTGCCAGAGAATCACTTTTTTCGGGCAAACGTACAGCTTATCCCCAAATACGAGAAAAAATATTAGCAATCATTTGTCTTATACCGCATTAATTAAAAACAGCCTTTTATCCTAGCGAATTTAATTCATCCTAATTCATATCCTATAGCTTATCCGGGCTATCTCATTGAGTTACGACAGGGATATAACAGGGTTACGATGCCCATTCATGAGTACTAACAACCCTATTCATGACTGTTTACGATGCCCAACGGCACTACTGGCGTTGCCAAACACCACTAGTCGTGTTGCCTTTTACCGCCTGTCGTGTATAAAAAGCGGTCCTTTTGTATGAAAAAGGCTATTTATACCCCTCCGATCTCCCCTACTTTATACCTCTCTCAAAAATGGTGTGTCACGATATCTGCCTTATATCGATTAAAAAGATCGAATACCGTCCATTTCGCTAACAAAGCCCTTACCCATCCTTATCAACAAATAAGGGGAAACAGTGTAATACCGTCTCCCCTTGTCTTTTATCCGTTTCCATCCTCACGGAAGTACTTACGGATGAACTTTAATTTATTACTTTAGTATTAATATTAATCCATTCCCGCCTGTTCGCCCTCTCGGGGTACTTGGATAATCCGCACGGGAATGATTTTCGATTTATCTTTTCATTATTCCTTTACATGTCTTATTTAACGACAACCTTTACAGTCTCGTCGCCAACCGTTACAAGAACGATTCCAGCAGGAACAGCGATCGTAGCGTTATCGGAAGTGACAACTGTCTCTGCCAACGGCATACCCAACAAGTTGCGAACATAAGCAGTCTCGCCTTGAGCGCCTTGGATCGTTACGGAACCGGCGTTGCCTGTTACTACGATAGAAGAAGACGCAGAGTTATCGATAGACTCATTAGATGTAGGATTACCCTCACCTACTGTTACCGGCAACGCTTTAGAAGTATCAGTAGTAAAGCCTAACTTACCGTTCAACGCATACAAATATTTTGTAGGTTGATCTACCGGTCTCACCGAGTAAGCACCATCCAACTTCGTGATATAAAATTTGAAGTTATTTATACCTCCAAGGCAAACATCTTCCTTAGCTTCTGCCGCAACAACCACATTCTTTCCGTTTACAGTTGTATTGATCGTATCGACACCTGCTAAAGTGGCCGGACGGAAAATGGCTTTAACATCTGTATTCTCATCAGCTTCAGCTCCATAAGTACCTTCCAAACCATAGTTCTCATCATAAGTAAACTCAGCATGAGCCTCATTCCAATAACGTAATGAGTCTTGAGCGAAATACAAGAAATTTCTTACCGGAGCAACGGAGTCACCTTCAGCGATACCTTTAGAGATATAGAAAGAAGGAAGCTCTGCCTTACTATCTGCCGTATCCAACCAGAAAGTCAGACCTTCTGCGCCAATGATACCCTCAAGGATACCATTCTTATTTTCCTTCAAGGAGATTGAACCTTCCTCACTATCCAATGTCGCATGTCTCGGAACAGCATCCAAGCTAGCACCCATCTGGAAGAAATCTACCACTACTTTCGCATAATCCGCCTTTTCCGCACCAACTAGAACTTCATCGAAGCTAGGAGTATTCACATCCACTTTCAACATTTTAGCGTCAGCCTTGACAACGTCATTATAATTATCGGCAGCCTCGTCAGCGTTAAGAGCATCATCCAAGCAAATTACGGAATAAGTGCCGTCAACGTTCTTCTTGAATACCAAGCGAGAAAGATTGTCCGCTTTCTTATCGTTGTGATCAACCAACTTATAATCAGAATTCTCATGCTTCAAACCCTTCTTATCGTCAACCAAATAGTAAGCTTGAATAGTCAACATATCCGCTTTCTTCTTAGCCACCTCGTCATCCTTCAAATAGATGTACTCAACATTATTTTTAACAGCCTCTGCCTTCTCCAAGCTCCAAGCGTAGCTCTTAGCGGCATCACTTACCGGCTCAAATTTAGAATCATTGGTATTATAGTTCATATACACTTTCTCTACGGCAACAGAGGATTCGCCATTAAATACCAACTGAGCCTTTTGCTTCAATTGAGCGTCAGAAAGAGCCAAGAAGCCATCATTAGCGCTTACGGCAACTAATTTGATATTCTCGGCAGGAATATCACCAACCGAAGTCTTTACGGCTTGATAAATTCCAGCCTTGTCTGTCTTATACAAATTAGCATTAAACGTTTCATTCGTCTCAAGATTATTAAACGTAACAGCACCGGACCCCTGCATATCTACAATTACCCATTGTGCAACAGGAGCCTTCAAGTCAACCTTAGCAGGAGCCAAAGCCTCCTTAGAGAAAGAAGCGGTAGCACGAGGCTCTTCAGTCTTCGCATACGTAGAAACCAAATATTTACCATACAAAGACTCACCTTCTTCACCATCGGCAGGGTTAGTTCCTGTGGAGGAGATATTAAAGATGACTTCACCGTCAGTCTTCAACAGATCAGAAGCCTTTGCCCATGTATTTCCTGTAGTCTGGGCCAAGGAAAGCTTATCAGTGGAACCCTTCGTAGTGATATAAGTCTTCAAACCACCAGTGGTCAAGGAATAAGCTCCTACATAAACAACTAACTCTGAACCAAAGTTCTCATCTGCGCCCTTCGTTACCTTCACACCTGTCATCTTGATCGTATATTGACCAGCCTTGTTTGCCAAGTCATCTTCAGAAACACTATAGATAGCGTTCATGAAAGCGATCTTACCGTCTTTCTTAACATTGGTAGCGTTCAGTTTCTCGCCCTTTACGGTAGTGAAACCGAAACCCTCACCTTTAGCAGCATCCAAGCTCGTGATACCGAATGTAGCGTTCGGGTTCAATACGATGAAAGTAGCGGCTTTCAAGTTATCCGCGGTTACACCACCCTCTTTAGCCAACTTCAAACCGGCGGCGTTAGCTACAACGAAGCACTCGCCGGAAACCTCAGTCTCACCAAACTCCAATGTAGAATTAACAGTAGAAGCGTCGATAGCGAACATCTGCTCTCCAAACGGATTCACGTCAGCCTCGGAAGCGGCGTTCGGGAATTTAAAAGAGAAACCTTTACCGGAAAGATTGCTGTTTAAATCATTAGAGGTTGTTCCTTTTTTAGCGATAAGCATTTTTGCTACGTTTGCGGCAGTAGCCATATCATAAGCCAAAGGTTTACCTCCTAATGTAATTTTATCATCATTATAGTTATCAGCGGTATTATTGTCATCATAAGTAAACCAACAATAACCTTTCTTCACATCATCCTCGCTAGCGGCCTCAACAACCGTGGATCCTTCCTTACCATAAACCACCTTTCCAGCAGCGTCTACCAGTTTAAACATCAATTTACCATTCTCGGTCTTTACGCCTGTAACCGTGAAGACACCAGCTTCGCCTTCTGTAACGGTATTCGCAAACTTATAAGCAGCGTCCGTCACTTTCGCTGATTTCAAGAAAGATGTACCCTCTTCATTTCCCAAATAGACTTTCAGACCTTCTGTTGGCTTAGCTTCTTTCTGAGAATAAGTAGTTCCATCCGCAGCAAACGCCACACCTGCCATAAGCAAGAACGACGCAAACATAGTAGAAACTCTCTTGTTCATAATCTCTAATTTAAATATTAATAATAGTGTTAATTAAATATCTCCCAACTCTTTAATTATCCTTCGCCATACCAAAACGACTAGTCTAGACCATCGTTTAGATCTTGCGTTTTTGAAGAGGGAAAACGGGAGGTTCGTTTACGGAATCGGTTGTTTCGTAAAGGATAGGCTATCCTATTGATAAGAAAGAGAATAAGGGATGAAAAAAATAGCCCGGAAGGGTTGCAGGTATCAAAGAAACGCGTACCTTTGCAAATGACGAATTAAAACGATCGTTTATACTAGCCGTTTTATTAGATAAATCAGTCCTTGATATTATTGGTATGTATTACTAAAGCCTATTCATATACATCATATTCTTTAATGTACGTGTACATATATAATATAATTTCCAAAAATCCTCCTCTAGGTTAACGCATACTTGATTTCGCAGGCCGTAGAAGGCTTTCTAAGTGATCAGTTATTCACTTCCC
>OGOW01003952.1_pt1 | contig 10171 bp, 7 predicted proteins | sample 1552781 | NCBI WGS metagenome assembly OGOW01 (sample SAMEA2580145, study PRJEB22360) | human gut metagenome | biome: human gut; feature: human-associated habitat; material: faeces | place: Denmark | collected 2008/2010 | reverse complement strand
GGGAATCAGCGTGCCGCAGATCAAAAAGGCGATGAAAGGCGCCGAAAAAAGTTTTTTTGTCATGTTCTTCCCTTTCCTCCTGTCTGTCTCTCATCCTACTCAAAATCTTCCAGCACGATTGCCTGCTCATCCTCGGACTGCGGCTTATGCATAATCTGAATATTAAACGGAATTACAGAAATACTGACTCTAGAACCTACCGGATAGCAATTTGTACTATGAACAAGCCATTCATATCCGTTCGCCTCTACTTCCATCTCATAATGCACACCTTTGAAAATAAGAGAAGTTACAATTCCATCAATGATTCCTTCTCCTTCTCCTTTAAGAACAACATCCTCCGGACGAATTACGACATCGACAGGACGATTTTTTCCAAATCCTTCATCCACGCATGGAAACTTCGTTCCAAGAATCTCCACGAGACGATCTTCTAACATAATCCCATCAATAATGTTGCTGTCACCGATAAAATCTGCTACAAAGGCATTTTCCGGCTCATTATAAATATCTTCTGGTGTTCCCATCTGTTGGATATATCCCTTATTCATAACGATGATCTTATCTGACATCGTAAGCGCTTCTTCCTGATCATGTGTAATATAAATAAATGTAATTCCCAGCTCTTCTTTTAAACGCATCAACTCGTACTGCATGTCCTGGCGGAGCTTTAAGTCGAGGGCACCGAGCGGTTCGTCTAAAAGGAGAACTTTCGGTTCATTTACAATCGCTCTTGCAATTGCAATTCGCTGCTGCTGACCACCACTTAAGGAGTCAGGAGAACGATCCCCGTATCCTTCCAGATTGACAAGCTTTAAGGCATAATGAATTTTATCGCGGATATAGCCTTTAGATTTACCTTTGATCTTCAATCCGAAAGCAATATTTTCTGCAATGGACATATGAGAGAAGAGGGCATATTTTTGGAATACGGTATTCAGCTGACGACGGTTTGGCGGAAGACTGTTGATATTTTTTCCATCAAAAATAATATTACCGGAGTCCGGTGTCTCAAATCCACCGAGAATACGTAATAGTGTTGTTTTTCCACATCCACTAGGACCAAGGAGTGTGAGAAATTCGTTCTCACGGATATAAAGATTTAATTTATCCAGAATTACATTTTCGTCATAGGATTTGGTAATATCTATGATATCGATCAGTTTATTAGACATTTTTATCCTCCGTATATAATTGTTTTATCTGATTCATCCGGCTGACTGCATTACGCAAGAGCAGATCAGCGAGAGTGAGTGCGGTCATTGCTTCCACAACAACAACTGCGCGCGGTACGATGATTGGATCATGACGTCCGTGAATAGACAGTTCGATTTCTTCGCCTGAATTAGTTACAGTGTGCTGCATCTGAGAGATCGAAGGTGTTGGCTTGATCGCAGCTCTTAAGATTAATTGAGAACCATCACTCATGCCACCCAAAGTTCCACCGGAATGATTCGAAGTTTTCATAACCTGTCCTTGTTGCATGCAGAAAGGATCGTTGTTTGTGCTTCCGGTAGAAGAGGCACTCTGAAAGCCATCGCCGATTTCGACACCTTTTACGGCTCCGATAGACATGATTGCCTGTGCAAGTAAAGCATCCAGTTTATCGAAGACCGGTTCACCGAGACCGGCTGGAAGATGGTCAACACGGCATTCAATCAGACCGCCGCAGGAATCCATCTGCTCCATAAGAGTAGAAACATATTCAGCAGCCTTTTTGGCAGCATCTTTATTCGGCAGATAAAAACTGTTATTTGTAATCTCAGTAAAATCATAATCAGCTTCATCTACAGTGACAGGACCGATGGATTTTGCATAAGTTGTCAGCACAATCCCTAATTCGCCAAGTAATTTTGAAGCAATTGCACCGGCAGCAACACGGCCGATCGTCTCACGGCCGGAAGAACGTCCACCGCCACGGTAATCACGGAAACCATATTTCTGATCAAAGCAGTAATCTGCGTGTCCCGGACGATAAGATGTCGCAATATTCCCATAATCTCTGGAACGCTGATCCTGATTCCGCACGAGAAGAGAAATAGGAGTTCCGGTTGTAGTTCCTTCAAAGACTCCGGACAGAATCTCGACAGAGTCAGATTCATTCCGCTTCGTTGTATATTTACTCTGTCCCGGTTTGCGGCGATCTAAAAATTGTTGAATATCCTGTTCAGATAAAGGGATGCCGGCAGGGCATCCATCTATAACTACACCAACGCCGGGACCGTGGGACTCGCCCCAGGTAGTGACTCGAAATAAAGTGCCAAATGTTGAACCGCTCATAATATATCTAAAACTCCTTTCGTTTGTATCAATAAGGTATACAAAAAGTGCGTATAAAATGCTCTTTTGTATATCATATATCATTCTTTTCCGTATCATACCCCCAGATACGAAACATATTGTTGTGTTTCATAACTGAGGGTACAGTGCAATTATATAGGAAGAAAGAGGTGTACGCAAGTTAAAATGTTGTAGAATTCAACAGAATTTCAAAAATAAATTACAAAAGTATTTCTAAAAGATTTCGTTCGAATTAACAATTTAACATCAGTTTAATTTGTGTGTATTTCATGAAAGTTTGGGGTGTACATTTTGGAAAAAGCGTAATATAATGAAGTCTGAATCAAAAAGATGGATTAATCCAAAAGACGAGGGTGAGAATTAGAATGTCTGAAAAGAAAGTAGTTAGAAGACGCAAAGTAAGAAGAAAGAAAAAGCAGAAGACAATTGACAAGAAGATCTGGATGATTATCGGTGGTATTATTGCTGGTCTTGTTATTGTTTATCTTGCAATATCAGTCTTTTTTATGAGTCATTTCTATATTAATACGCAGATTAACGGAAAGAACTTTTCCGGTAAGAATGCGGCGGCGGTAGAGAATTATATTAAAAATCAGGTGGCAGATTATAAACTGACGATTGTAGAACAGAATAATATGACAGATGCAATTGAAGGATCGGATATTTCACTTGTATATAAGGAAAATTCAGATATAGAGGATGCACTGAAGAAACAGAATGCATTTTTGTGGCCACAGGCGTTTTTCTCAAAAAGTTCAGCTGAAGTCACAATCGAGGTAGGATATGATGAAGCGGCATTGGAGTCAAAGATTGAATCCGTACAGGCTCTGAATCAGGAGCAGACAGATCCACAGTCTGCTTATCCAAAGTATGATGGGAACAGTTTTGTTGTTGAACCTGAAGTTTATGGTACGAAAGTAGATGTGGATACATTTAAGGCAAAAGTGAAGGATGCGATCACAAACTTCAAGAGTGAATTAAATATGATGGATGAGAAGTGCTATGCTATGCCGAAGTACACTTCAGAGTCTCCGGAAGTTCAGAAAGCCTGTGATGCGATGAACAATTATCTGAAAGCCAGCATCACTTATAAGATGACAAACCAGGATGTGGTTGTGAACAAGGATCTGATCTCAGGCTGGGTAACATATGATGAGGATATGAATGCAACGCTTGATGAGTCAAAGGTGAAAGAGTGGCTTCGTGAATTCGGAAAGACTTATGATACGGTTGGAACGACAAGAAGTATTACAACTCCGGGAGGAAAAACCGTAGATGTCTCAGGAGGTACTTACGGCTGGTCAGTTGACGAGGCAGCAGAACTGACTGCGCTTGTTGACAGCATTAAGAAAGGTGAGGTTGCTGAGAAAGAACCGGCTTATGCACAGACGGCAGCTACACATGACGCACAGGATTGGGGAACCACTTATCTGGAAGTAGATATCCCGGCTCAGCACATGTGGTATGTGGTTAACGGAGCTGTACAATTAGAGACAGACGTTGTTACAGGACTTCCTACACCGGAGCGAGAGACACCGACAGGAGTTTATTCGATTCTTGAGATGAAGAGGGATAAGACACTGGTCGGAGAAATTAATCCTTCTACAGGACAGCCAAGTTATCGTACAGATGTAGATTACTGGATGCGTGTGACCTGGACAGGAATCGGATTCCACGATGCGACATGGAATCCAAGCTTTGGAGGAAGCCGTTATCAGACGAATGGTTCTCATGGATGTATCAATATGCCATTAGACCAGGCGGCAAGTCTTTACGGAATGCTTAGTACGGGAACACCTGTTATAATACATAATTAAAGGAAATGCAAAGATAAATATAGCCTGCCATAACTATTGGCAGGCTTTGATAGTCTGAAAACCAAAAAGAAAAGAAGAGGAAAAAAGCTTATGTATGAACTTTTAAAGAAGGACGGGCGTGCGAAAAGAGGACGCTTTACAACAGTTCACGGAGTAATTGAAACTCCGGTTTTTATGAATGTTGGAACAGTAGCAGCAATCAAAGGAGCAGTATCTACAGATGATCTGAGAGGGATTAAGACGCAGGTGGAGTTGTCTAATACATATCATCTTCATGTTCGTCCGGGAGATGAAGTTGTGAAGAAACTCGGAGGACTTCATAAATTTATGAACTGGGATAAACCGATTCTGACAGATTCCGGCGGATTTCAGGTATTTTCCCTTGCAAAGTTGAGAAAGATCAAGGAAGAAGGAGTTCATTTTAATTCACATATTGATGGTCATAAGATATTTATGGGACCGGAACAGAGCATGCAGATTCAGTCTAATCTTGCATCCACGATTGCGATGGCATTTGATGAGTGCCCGTCCAGTGTGGCAGACAGAAAGTATATGACGAATTCTGTAGAGCGTACGACGCGCTGGCTGAAGCGCTGTAAGGATGAGATGGCAAGACTGAATTCTCTGCCGGATACGATCAATCCACATCAGATGCTGTTTGGAATTAATCAGGGTGGAATTTATGAGGATATCCGAATTGCACATGCACAGCAGATCGCAGAACTGAATCTGGATGGTTATGCAGTAGGTGGACTTGCAGTAGGAGAGAGTCACGAAGAGATGTACCGTATTCTTGATGCAGTGGTTCCGCATCTTCCGGAAAACAAGCCGACTTATCTGATGGGTGTTGGTACACCGGCTAATATTCTGGAGGCAGTAGATCGAGGAGTGGATTTCTTTGACTGTGTATATCCGTCAAGAAACGGACGTCATGGGCATGTATATACAAATCATGGAAAGATGAATCTGTTTAATGCCAAGTATGAACTGGATGACCGTCCGATCGAGGAAGGATGTAACTGTCCGGCATGTAGAAGCTACAGCAGAGCGTACATCAGACATCTTTTGAAAGCAAAAGAGATGCTCGGAATGCGTCTGTGTGTACTTCATAATCTGTATTTCTATAACACAATGATGGAAGAAATCCGTGATGCGATTGATGCAGGGGAATTCCAGGCATACAAGAAGAGAAAATTGGAAGGCATGGAACAGAAATAGTGTTTCTGCTCTAATTTTATAGAAAATGTATAAAAATAAACTTAAATATACATGGAATATTAGAAAAACACTTGAATTAGAAGCTGTTTTTGTGTATAGTAGATTTATTGTCTATTAGTACTTAAAAAGTACTGGACAGATAGGTTTAAGAAATAGTCAGGAGGAAATTTCAATGGGAACAGTAGGTATTATTGTTGTTTATGCTGTTATCCTCGGTGGTATGTGGTTTCTTCTGATGCGTCCTCAGAAAAAGGAGCAGAAGAGAATCCAGGCAATGCTCGCTGATATGGAGATTGGAGATACAGCGCTTACTACAAGTGGATTTTATGGTGTTATCATCGATATTACTGATGATGACGTGATTGTTGAGTTCGGTAATAATAAGAATTGCCGTATTCCTATGCAGAAGGCTGCGATCGCTCAGATTGAGAAGCCAGGTGCTGAATAAGAGGAAAAATGAGACCGGAAGGAGTGTGACTCTTTCTGGTCTTTTATTTTACGCGAGCAACGAGCCAAAGTCCGTGTTTGCACGAGACCTTGGCGACTGCCGTGATAACTTGAGAAACTCGCAGAGCGTGTTTCTCATAGGTTTAGACAGAATGTGCCTGAAAAAGTACAATTTTTGATAAAAATACAGAGTGCCCTCTATTTTTTCACTCGAAATACTTGAAACAGTGAAAAAAATGCGGTATGATAAAAAAAGATTTTTACATTTTGGAAGGATGAGTTAGATATGGAAATGAAAATTGGAGTAATCAAAGGAGATGGAATCGGTCCTGAGATCGTAGATGAGGCAATGAAGGTGCTGGATCAGACAGCGAAAGTTTATGGTCATTCTATTTCCTACACGCAGCTTCTGATGGGAGGAGCATCAATTGATGTGAACGGGGTGCCGCTTACAGAAGAGACTCTTCAGCTGGCAAAGGACAGTGATGCAGTTCTTATGGGTTCCATTGGTGGTGATGCGAAGACTTCTCCATGGTATCAGCTCGAACCATCAAAACGTCCGGAAGCGGGTCTGTTACAGCTTAGAAAGGGACTTAATCTTTTTGCAAACTTAAGGCCGGCAGTTCTCTACGATGAACTGAAAGGTGCGTGTCCACTGAAGAAAGAGATCGCGGACAGAGGATTTGATCTAATGATCATGCGTGAATTGACAGGCGGTCTTTATTTCGGAAAACGAAGCACAGAAGAGATTGATGGTGTCCTTACCGCAAAAGACGAACTTACTTATAATGAAAATGAAATCCGCAGAATTGCAAAACGTGGTTTTGATATTGCAATGAAGAGAAACAAGAAGGTCACAAGTGTTGACAAAGCGAATGTACTTGACTCTTCCAGACTTTGGAGAAAAGTTGTTGAGGAAGTAGCGAAGGACTATCCGGAAGTTACATTAGAACATATGCTTGTTGACAACTGTGCAATGCAGCTTGTGAAGGATCCGGCACAGTTTGACGTTGTCCTGACAGAGAACATGTTTGGAGATATTTTATCCGATGAAGCAAGTATGGTGACAGGTTCTATCGGAATGCTTGCAAGTGCAAGTCTGAACGATACAAAATTCGGTCTGTATGAACCAAGTGGCGGTTCAGCACCGGATATCGCCGGAAAGGGAATCGCAAACCCGATCGCAACAATTCTTTCAGCAGCAATGATGCTGAGATTTTCATTTGATCTTGATAAAGAGGCAGATGCGATTGAAAATGCTGTTGCAGCAGTATTAAAAGACGGATATCGTACAATCGACATTATGTCTGAAGGAAAAGAACAGATCGGAACAGCCCAGATGGGAGATAAGATCTGCGGATATATTAAGTAATTAGCAGTTGTTACAGAAAGAGAGGATTTTAAAATGAGAAGTGATACAGTTAAAAAAGGAATTCAGCAGGCACCACATCGTTCTCTGTTTAATGCACTGGGACTTACAGAAGAGGAATTAGATCGTCCACTGATCGGTGTTGTAAGTTCTTATAATGAGATTGTACCGGGGCACATGAATCTGGATAAGATCACAGAAGCAGTTAAACTTGGCGTGGCAATGGCCGGAGGAACACCAATCATGGTTCCTGCAATTGCTGTCTGTGATGGTATTGCTATGGGACATATCGGTATGAAATATTCTCTCGTAACAAGAGATCTGATCGCAGATTCTACAGAAGCTCTTGCTATGGCACATCAGTTTGACGGACTTGTAATGATTCCAAACTGTGACAAGAATGTACCGGGACTTCTGATGGCAGCTGCCCGTGTGAATGTACCGACAGTATTTGTAAGCGGCGGACCGATGCTTGCAGGACATGTAAAGGGAAGTAAAACAAGTCTTTCCAGTATGTTTGAAGCAGTAGGTTCTTATGCAGCCGGAAAGATGAATGACGAAGACATTTGCGAATTTGAGAATAAAGCATGTCCGACTTGCGGATCCTGTTCCGGTATGTATACGGCAAACAGTATGAACTGTCTGACAGAGGCTCTTGGTATGGGGCTGAAAGGAAATGGAACAATCCCAGCTGTTTATTCTGCAAGAATCCAGCTTGCAAAGCATGCAGGTATGCAGGTGATGGAGCTTGTAAGAAAGAATATCCGCCCGAGAGATATTATGACAGAAGATGCAATCCTCAATGCACTTACAGTTGATATGGCACTTGGATGCTCTACAAACAGCATGCTTCACCTTCCGGCAATCGCACATGAGATTGGTATGGATTTCGAGATTGATTTTGCAAATGCGATCAGCGAGAAGACTCCAAACCTTTGTCATCTTGCACCGGCAGGTCATACTTATATTGAAGATCTGAACGAAGCAGGCGGAGTTTATGCAGTTATGAATGAGCTGAATAAGAAGGGACTTCTTCACACAGACTGTATGACTGTAACAGGAAAGACAGTAGGAGAGAATATTGCCGGATGCGAGAATAAGAATCCGGAAGTTATCCGTCCAATCGACAACCCATATACTCAGACAGGCGGACTTGCTGTATTGAAAGGAAATCTTGCACCGGACGGAAGTGTTGTAAAACGTTCTGCAGTATGTGATGAGATGCTTGTACATGAAGGACCGGCAAGAATCTTCGAAAGTGATGAAGAAGCGACAGAAGCAATCAAGACAGGAAAGATCAATCCTGGAGACGTTATTGTAATCCGTTACGAGGGACCAAAAGGCGGCCCTGGAATGAGAGAGATGCTCAATCCTACATCTGCGATTGCAGGATACGGACTTGGATCTACAGTAGCTCTTATCACAGATGGAAGATTCAGTGGAGCATCCAGAGGTGCTTCTATCGGACACGTATCACCGGAGGCAGCAGTTGGCGGACCGATCGCACTGGTAGAAGAGGGAGATATTATCAAGATCAATATTCCGGAACTGAAATTAGAGCTGGATGTATCGGATGAAGAACTGGCAGCAAGAAAAGCAAAATGGCAGCCAAGAGAACCTAAGGTTAAGACAGGATACCTCGCAAGATATGCTTCTATGGTAACATCAGGTAACCGCGGAGCAATTCTCGAAGTACCGAAGGCAAAATAAAATAAAGAACCAGGAGGAGAGTACGTCATGCAGTTAAATGGAGCAGAAATCGTGATCGAATGTCTGAAAGAACAAGGCGTTGACACTGTATTTGGCTATCCGGGTGGAGCAATTTTAAATGTATATGATGAACTTTATAAACACCGTGATGAGATCCGTCACATCCTGACTTCTCATGAGCAGGGGGCAGCACATGCGGCTGACGGATATGCGAGAGCTACAGGAAAAGTGGGGGTCTGCCTTGCAACAAGCGGACCGGGCGCAACAAATCTTGTAACAGGAATCGCAACAGCATATATGGATTCTATACCGATTGTTGCAATTACATGTAATGTCGGTGTCCCATTACTTGGAAAAGACAGTTTTCAGGAGATCGACATTGCTGGAGTAACAATGCCAATTACAAAATACAGTTATATCGTTAAAGATGTAACAAAACTTGCAGAAACAATCAGAAAAGCTTTTCGTATTGCTAAGACTGGAAGACCGGGGCCGGTGCTGATCGATATTCCGAAGGATGTTACTGCGAAAGTTACAGAGTATGAGAAGGAATATCCAGGTGTATATAACCGAGAGGTAATCCATTCAGAAGAAGAGGATCTCAAGAAAGCTGTTGAGATGATCAAAGAAGCGCAGAGACCATATATTTTCGTAGGTGGTGGAGCTGTTCTTTCTGAGGCAAGTAAAGAACTTTATGAATTTGCACAGAAGGTAGATGCACCGGTAACAGATTCTCTGATGGGGAAAGGAGCTTTCCCGGGAACTGATGAGAGATATACCGGAATGCTCGGAATGCATGGAACAAAGGCGTCGAACTTTGGAGTAAGTGAATGCGATCTTCTGATCGTAACAGGAGCAAGATTCAGTGACCGTGTAACCGGAAATACTGCAACATTTGCAAAAGATGCGAAGATTCTTCAGATTGACATTGATCCGGCAGAGATGGATAAGAATGTCATGATCGATCTTGGGTTAGTAGGTGATATTAAAGCAGTCCTGAAGAAAATAAATGAGCATCTTCCACAGCAGTCTCATCCGGAATGGATGAATAAGATTAAAGATTACAAGGCGAAATATCCATTAACATATCATAAGGATGTACTTACAGGTCCATTTGCAGTAGAAGAAATTTATCGTCAGACAAATGGAGAAGCAATTATCACAACAGAAGTCGGACAGCATCAGATGTGGGCAGCACAGTATTATAAATATACGAAACCAAGAACACTTTTAACATCAGGTGGTCTTGGAACAATGGGATATGGTCTTGGAGCAGCAATCGGTGCGAAGACAGGATGTCCGGATAAAA
>OGOW01003951.1_pt1 | contig 10171 bp, 9 predicted proteins | sample 1552781 | NCBI WGS metagenome assembly OGOW01 (sample SAMEA2580145, study PRJEB22360) | human gut metagenome | biome: human gut; feature: human-associated habitat; material: faeces | place: Denmark | collected 2008/2010 | reverse complement strand
ATATTTAAGAAGTTTTGCCTTGGAAAATAAGGAAAATTACTATTAAATATTATGTAAACATAACAAAAATTAAAGGATGTTTTCATGAAAACTGGACAGAAAAACGGCTATTAAGTACAAAGTGCCTTGAATAAGATTTAAGATAAGTTTTCACGAGAACAATGATACAATGAAAGTTAAAGTGAAGGAGTTGGAAAAGATGAAATATGATGCAGGAGAATATGATATAGCAGTAGTTGGAGCAGGACATGCTGGCTGTGAAGCAGCACTTGCTGCTGCAAGAATGGGAATGAAAACATTATTGTTTTCTATAAGTTTGGAGGCCGTTGCAAATATGCCGTGTAATCCACATATAGGAGGAAGCTCAAAAGGACATTTAGTAAGAGAAATTGACTGCCTTGGTGGTGAAATGGGAAAAAATATTGATAAAACTTTTGTGCAAATGAGGATGTTGAATACATCTAAAGGACCAGCTGTATATTCATTAAGAGCACAAGCTGATAGAAAAAAATATCAAATGGAAATGAAACATACTCTAGAAAGACAACCAAATTTATATCTAAAACAAGCTGAAATAGTAGATATAGGTGTTGAAAACAATAAAATAACAAGTATAGAGACTAATGTTGGAGCAGTATATAAGGTAAAAGAAATAATTTTATGTACTGGTACATATTTAAGAGGAAAGATTTTTATAGGAGAGAACTCATTTGAAGGTGGACCCGATGGCGTTTTTCCTGCAAATAAACTATCTAAAGTTCTTGAAAAATTAAATATTAAACTTTTAAGGTTTAAAACAGGTACTCCAGCAAGAGTAAATAAGAATTCTATTGATTTTTCTAAGATGGAGATACAAAATGGAGACAAGAATATAGAGTTATTCTCTCTAGAAGATAAAATAGACCCTGAAATAGAACAATTACCATGTTATTTGACTTATACGAATGCTAAAACACATCAAATTATTAGAGATAATCTAAGCCGTTCACCTCTTTATGGTGGTGAAATAAAGGGAACAGGGCCAAGATATTGCCCTTCTATCGAAGATAAAGTAGTAAGATTTGCTGATAAGGAAAGACATCAAGTATTTATAGAGCCTCTTGGAAGAGATACAGATGAAATGTATGTGCAAGGAATGAGTTCTTCTTTGCCAGAAGATGTACAAATAGCTATGTATAGGACTTTGCCAGGACTAGAACATGTTGAATTTACAAGACCAGCATATGCAATTGAATATGATTGTATAGATCCTTCTACATTAAAATTATCTCTAGAATACAAAGATATAGATGGCTTATTCTTAGCAGGACAAGTAAATGGTACTTCTGGCTATGAAGAAGCTGCTGCTCAAGGAATTATTGCTGGAATTAATGCTGCAAGGAAATTACAAGGAAAAGAACCGATAATATTAGACAGATCACAGGCTTATATAGGCGTTTTAATTGATGATATAGTAACAAAAGGTACAAATGAGCCTTACAGAATGATGACTTCTAGAGCAGAATACAGGCTTTTATTAAGACAAGACAATGCGGATTTAAGATTAATGGATATAGGACACGAGAACGGATTAATATCAGATGCAAGATATGAAGGATTTTTAAATAAAAAAGAACATATTTTTAATGAAATTAAGAGATTAAAGGCTACAACTGTTAAACCAACTGAAAAAGTAAATGAAATTTTATCCCAATATGGTTCTTCAAACATAAAAATAGGAGTAAAATTAGCTGATTTATTAAAAAGAACAGAAATAAAGTACGAATATCTTGAAGAAATAGACAAAAATATGCCGGATTTAACAGAAGAAGAGAAAAAAATACTGCGCCAGGCATATGAGATAAAAGAAAGAATTAAGGCAGAGGAGCTTGAGGCAGGAGAAGTGTCTGTGGATGAAGCTGTGGATGAAGATTTGTCAACTGACAAACCCATTCAAAGACAAAGAAAACAGACCCGGCCAAAGTCAAATACAGCAAATGAAACATCACCTGTAGATGAGCGCTCGATTTATGGTCCAGAGGCATCAAATGAAGCTATAAAGAAAGCTCCTGAAATTGAAAAGAAGATGCCAGTGCCGGAAGCAGAAAAAAAGAAACGTCCTAAACAAACAAAACAAAAAGTAAGGGAAACGGTCAAAAAGGCGGAAAAGAAGACACGAAAAGAAAAAAAGAAAAAGGGCTTTTTACACAAGCTGCTTAAGGTGCTGATCATTATATTGATTATTATGGCTGTGGCGCTTGCTGGTGTTTATGCTTTTTTGCGTACAACCATTGCGCAGACCAATTATAAGCCATATGAGACTTCATATGAAAGACAGGCTGATGTATTGACACAAAAAGGCGTTACCAATATTTTGCTGATTGGAACTGATACTAGAGTAGCAGGTTCAAATGATGCCAGATCAGATGCGATGATTGTTGTGTCGATCAATCCTTATAAAAGAAAGTTTGTTATGACATCTATTATGCGTGACAGCTATGTGACAATTCCAGGGTATGGAGAGAATCGTATAAATGAGGCGTATTCAAGAGGCGGAGCGGCATTGCTGATTCAGACAATTGAAGAAAATTATAAGCTGGGCATTGACTATTATGCGCAGGTTGATTTTTTTAGCTTTGTTGATGTTATTGATGCTTTTGGCGGTGTTACCATCAATGTGGAACAGGCGGAGGTGGAATGGATTAATGGCTATATTGCAGAATACAATCAGGTTAGTGGAGTCGCAGATCGTGATGGCTTTGTGGATGAACAGTTTGCTGGCGGTCAGATTACACTGACGGGAAAACAGGCGCTTGGCTATGCACGAATCCGTAAGATTGGAAATGATTTTGCAAGAACACAGAGACAGAGAACTGTAATGAATGCACTGTTGGAGAAGGTTAAAAAGGCAAATGTAGTTACGATTTATAAAGCAGTAGAATCTATTTTGCCAGATATTTCAACAAATATTTCAGATTCCAAAATGTGCTCACTGCTGATGCAGTCAGTTTTATATCTGAATTATGATATGGTTCAGGCGAGAGTTCCGGCAGACGGCACATGGAGCAATGCAATTATGGGGGCTAATCAGGAAGTTCTGGCTGTTGATTTTGGGGCAAATAAAAGCTATCTGCAATCTACCATCTATGAATAAAAATGATGGAAAAGGAAGGGTTATCAGATTATTATGATGTATGTATTTATTTGCCCAAAGTGCAAAGCAACGCGAATGGTAAGTCTGCTTAGAAAACTGGACTGTCAGTGCTGTTCATCGCCGATGGCTAATTGTGAGCTTGATTATATGGAGTGGATTAATCTCACACCAAAGCAGCGTCAGAAGATGATTGATTTATACCATAATGCAGATCCGGCAAAGCTTTGTTTTTTGCGCCCTATGCCGTTTTATGACAGATGGGAGCGCAATTATTATATGTGATAAAAACTTATGAGAGGTGACTTATGAAGCATTACGATTATATATTGGTAGGAGCTGGACTTTATTCAGCAGTTATCGCCTGGCATGCAAAGCAGGCAGGAAAGAGCTGCCTTGTGTTAGAAAGGCGCAGCCATATCGGCGGAAATATTTACTGTGAAGAGGTTGAAGGAATTAATGTGCACAAATATGGTGCCCATATTTTCCATACAAGTGATCGCAAGGTGTGGGAGTTTGTAAATTCTTTTGTAGAGTTCAATCGCTATACAAACAGCCCAGTAGCTAATTATAAGGGTGAGATTTACAATATGCCTTTTAATATGAATACGTTCAGCCGTATGTGGGGAATCAGTACACCACAGGAAGCAAAGGCAATCATTGAAAAACAAAAGGCGGAGATTACAGGAGAGCCTAAAAATCTTGAAGAGCAGGCAATTGCGCTTGTAGGAAGAGATATTTATGAGAAGCTTGTAAAGGGTTATACGGAAAAGCAGTGGGGACGTGACTGCAGCGAACTTCCGAGTTTTATTATAAAGAGACTTCCAGTGCGCTTTACATATGATAATAATTATTTTAATGATTTATATCAGGGAATCCCGATTGGCGGTTATAACAAGCTGATAGATACTGACTGCAAGGATAAAGACCTGCTGGCATTGATCACTTATATCGCAGAGGAAGACAAGGCAGAGAAAATTCTCGAAAACCTGAGCATCATCAAAGTCCCTGTGGTAAGAAACGGAAAACAGGCGACAGTAGGATATCAGCCGGAGATCTGGAAGAGCTGGAAGTGATAGTTATAGCCTTTTACAAGCTTTCAGATTTTACAATATTATATTGAAGAAAATAGCTGTTTGACATATTTATATGTGTTATAATATAAAATTATTATAGAAGTTACTTTATATTATATTGTCGTGCGACAGATATAATGAACTGATTTATAAAAATGGAAATATTGAGGTGATGGAAATGCCATTAACAAAGATTGCAGCAGAGAATTTTACAGTATTTGAAGATATAAAGATTCCTTTTTGTGAAGGATTAAATGTATTAGTTGGTGAAAATGGTGTGGGAAAGACTCATATTATGAAATTAGCCTATGCAGCATGTCAGGCTTCTAAACATGATGTGTCTTTTTCGCAGAAAACAACAATGTTATTTCGTCCTGATCAGTCTGGAATTGGACGTCTGGTAAACAGAGGAAAGAGTGGAAGCAATAAAGCCATGGTTTCTGTGGAATCTGATACTGCCAAAATAGGAATGACATTTTCAACCAAGACACGAAAATGGGATGCAGAGATTAATTCAGAAGAGAAATGGGAAAAGCAGATGTCTGATCTCACAAGCGTATTTATTCCGGCAAAAGAGATTTTATCAAATGCCTGGAATCTGGATGCTGCAGTAAAAATGGGAAATGTGGAATTTGATGATACGTATCTGGATATTATTGCGGCTGCCAAAATTGATATTTCCAGAGGAGTGGATTCAACTGTAAGGAAAAAATATCTGGATATTTTACAGAAAATCAGTAATGGGAAAGTAACATTGCACGAGGATCGTTTTTATTTAAAACCTGGTACACAGGCAAAGTTAGAATTTAATTTGGTAGCAGAAGGATTACGTAAAATTGCTCTTTTATGGCAGTTGATAAAAAACGGGACACTGGAGAAGGGATCCGTTTTGTTTTGGGACGAGCCAGAAGCAAATATCAATCCGAAATATATTCCGGTGCTGGCTGAATTGTTGATCATGCTGGAGACAGAAGGTGTACAGATTTTTGTTTCTACACATGACTATTTTTTATCTAAATATATTGAAGTAAAGCGGAGACAGGACAGTAAACTGCAGTACATTTCCTTATATAAAAATGAAAACAACAAAGTATTATGTGAGATAGCACCGGAATTTGAATTGTTGGAACATAATGCAATTATGGATACATTCCGTCAGTTGTATCGAGAAGAAATCGGGGTGGCATTAAAGTGAGCGTTATACCAGAATCAGGAATGAATTTTGGAAAATATGATGAAAAAGATTTATTTCATATTGAGACATCTGAAATTTATAAAAAACTTGGAGATGGAATCCCAACAGTGGAGTTTATCCTGAAATATAATGGAAATAATATAGTGTTTCTGGAAGCAAAGAAAAGTTGTCCAAATGTGGCGAATAGATATGAATCGAAGGAAAAAGAACTGAAATTCGAAGAATATTATGGTTCAATAACTGAGAAGTTTATATCATCTTTGCAGATATATCTGGCGGCAATTATGAACAGATATCAGGATACGTCAGAGATAGGAGACAATCTTCGATCGGTAAGCAATATGAAAGATGTAAAATTAAAATTTATTCTGGTTGTAAAAAACGCAGAAGATATTACGTGGCTAGCCGGGCCATTGGCAGAATTAAGAGCCAGATTGCTTAAGGTCAGAAAAATATGGGGTGTTGAGGTGGTTGTTTTAAATGAAGAACTTGCTGGAGAATATAATCTAACGTGTTAGAGTGTTTTTCTGGTTGCATGAAATAAGAACTATATGCTAGGAGATGATAAAATGGCAAAGATCAGAATCATAAAGAAAAATAATGACTGCAGCATGGAATACGAAGTAGGTGATATTTGTGAGGTCACAGGTACCTGGTATGGCGGCGTCCACATCAATGGCCGTTCCGGAATCCCGGTTTCCCTTGATAAAGAAGAATATATGGAACTCAACACAGAACCGGAAGAACCTGACAGTGCGGAAAATGAAAACACTTTGGAAACACCGGAACACGATATTCATGCAGGCGACATTGTACAGCATTTCAAAAGAGAATGGGTATCCCCGGATACTTCCGAATATCTCTATAAAGTCCTTGCAGTAGCCCATCACACAGAAAACGGTGAAAAACTGATGATCTACCAGGCTCTCTACGCACCTTTCAAAATCTGCGCCAGACCCTATGATATGTTTATGAGTGAAGTGGACAGAGACAAATATCCGGATATTAAACAGAAGTACAGATTTGAAAAATATACTGAAAAATAGATGATTGATATTTTATGGAATTGCTATAGTAAAACAGGCACTTTTGCCTGTACAAAAACACTTTGTCGTTGTATAGTAATAACAAATAATAACAGCATACGTTTCCAGAGATTTTATAGCATTATCTGAAAAAATGTGCAGAAAGAACGAAAGGGAAGGAAATATGCAGAAGGTATTAGTAGTTGTAGACATGCAGAATGACTTCATCGACGGAGCTCTTGGAACAAAAGAGGCAGTTGCCATTGTACCTGGTGTAAAAGAGAAAATCGAAAATTTTGATGGAGTTGTTCTTTTTACCAGAGACACCCATGAGACTTACTATCTTGACACCCAGGAAGGACAGAAGCTTCCTGTACCGCACTGTATCCGTGACACTGAAGGCTGGCAGATCAGAAGCGAATTAGATGCACTCAGAAAAACAGAACCCATTGATAAAGAAACCTTTGGTTCCACAGACCTTGCAGGAGAACTGGTGGCAATGAATGAGGATAATGAAATCGAAAGTATCACATTCGTAGGTTTATGCACAGACATCTGTGTTATTTCCAATGCACTTCTGGCAAAAGCATCTCTCCCGGAAGTTCCGATCATCGTAGACGCTAAATGCTGCGCAGGCGTAACATCGGAAAGCCATGAGAATGCACTGAAAGCAATGGAAGCATGTCAGATCCAGATTGACAGATAAACTGCAGAGCAGTTATTCAGTTATAAACAAGCAGTAAAGCAGATGATTTTATCCACCTGACAATTCAGATATGAGGAGTGACAAAATAATGAAAACAATTACACGAGATGAGGCATTCACATTATTAAAGAAATACAACAAGGATCCCTTCCATATTCAGCATGCCCTGACTGTAGAAGCAGTAATGAAATGGTATGCCAGTGAACTTGGCTATGGCGAAGATGCAGAATACTGGGGAATTGTAGGGCTCCTCCACGACATCGACTTTGAACTATATCCGGAAGAACACTGTCTGAAAGCTCCGGAAATGCTCCGCGAAGCAGGCGTAGGCGAAGACGTGATCCATTCAGTTGTATCCCACGGCTACGGCATCACAGTAGGATGTGGCGCAACTATTGACGTAGCACCGGAACACGAAATGGAAAAAGTACTCTTTGCGGCGGACGAACTTACAGGACTTATCTGGGCAGCAGCACTTATGAGACCATCCAAAAGCACAAAAGACATGGAACTCAAATCCCTCAAGAAGAAATATAAAAGCAAAGGCTTCGCAGCAGGATGCTCCAGAGAAGTTATTGAACGCGGCGCCGAACAACTCGGTTGGGAATTGCAGAAGCTGCTCACTATGACACTGCAGGCAATGGCAGACTGCGAGGATGAGATTAAGGCGGAGATGGATGCGGAAGAGTAATAGAATGTCTGATTTATTGACTTATTACCAGGAATGAATGATGGAATCAGAGAACCAGACTGTATGTAGGGGAAGAAACCTATGTGCAGTCTGGTTCTCTTTTTTATATGGAAGTTGATGAAAGAGAAAAGATATCAAAAAAGAAATATGCAACAGTTTTTGCGTATTATAGATAAGTGAATATAACAAAAAATGTCTGACGAAAATTGTTGCTGTTTATGTCAAAAAATTGTATAATATGTCACAAAGAAGTTAGATTTATCAGAAAAATTAAGGCATAAGAAACAAAACAGGTATTTTGCAGATAAAACAGGAGTGAAATCAGTGCTGGATGGCATTTGGTGAGTGAATATATGGCAGATATAGATAAAACATTAAAATATTACAACGAAAATGCGCAGTCTTTTGCCTCTGGGACTGTTTCGGTAAAGTTTACAGAAGTGCAAGATAAATTTCTGGAGAAACTTAACCCAGATGCGTATATTCTCGACTTTGGCTGTGGCGCGGGAAGAGATACAAAGTATTTTCTGAGTCGTGGATATCAAATAGATGCAATTGACGGTTCAGAACAATTATGCCGGATTGCAAGTAAATATACAGGAATTAAAGTCAGACAGATGCTGTTTCAGGAACTGGATGAAAAAGAAAAATATGATGGCATATGGGCTTGTGCATCTATTCTCCATTTGCCGAAAAAACAACTGCGTGAAGTTTTGAAAAATATGTATGCAGCATTGAAATCGAAAGGATGGATTTATACCTCTTTCAAATACGGAGAATTTGAAGGCGAACGAAACGGAAGATATTTTACCGATTTTACGACAGATACATTTAAAGATTTCATACATGACATGCATGGCCTTAAAATAGAAGAACAATGGATTACAGGAGATGTCCGACCGGGAAGAGGTGAGGAAAAATGGCTGAATTTACTTCTGCAGAAAAAGTAAACATCGGGTATGAAAACGAATATTCCACAGATGCAATGACCGGCGGACCGGATAAAAGAAGACAGCTATATTATCAGCTGATCCGGAGTATGAAAAAAGCGGAAAGCGTTGATATCATTGTTTCTTTTCTTATGGAATCCGGAGTGAGAATGCTGCTGAAAGAACTGGAACATACTTTAAAACGTAGAGCCAAAATCCGAATCCTGACAGGAAACTACCTTGGAATTACACAGCCATCAGCACTATATCTGATTAAAAGAAAACTTGGTGACAGAGTTGATCTTAGATTTTATTGCGAAAAAGGACGTTCTTTTCATCCAAAGTCTTACATTTTCCATTATACAGATTACAGTGAACTTTACATCGGCTCTTCCAATATTTCCAGAAGTGCGCTGACCTCAGGAATAGAATGGAATTATCGGTTCAGCAGTCAGAAAGACCCGGAAAACTACAAAGAGTTCTTTCGTACATTTGAAGATTTATTTGCGAATCATTCCATTATCATTGATGACAAAGAATTAAAACGTTACTCCCAGAACTGGCATCGTCCGGCGGTGGCAAAAGACCTTGACAGATATGACTTTACGGAGTCGGAAACAAATGATACGAAAATAAAACCTTTATATGAACCAAGAGGAGCACAGATCGAGGCATTGTGCGCATTGGAAGATACAAGAGCAGAAGGAGCACAGAAAGCACTCATTCAGGCTGCAACGGGCATCGGGAAAACATTTTTGGCTGCTTTTGATTCAAAAAAATATGAGAAAGTGTTGTTTGTTGCACATAGGGAAGAGATTCTGAAACAGGCAGCAGTTTCTTTTCAGAATGTAAGGAATTCCAAAGACTATGGATTTTTTATGGGAGCTGAGAAGTGCACAGATAAGCCACTTATATTTGCTTCGGTAGCGACCATTGGAAAACCGGAATATTTAAATGAAAAATATTTCGCTCCAGATTACTTCAATTACGTGGTGATTGATGAATTTCATCATGCAGTCAATGACCAATATCGAAGAATTGTAGAATATTTCAGACCGCAGTTTCTCCTTGGACTGACGGCAACGCCTGAGAGAATGGACGGCAAAAATATATATGAAATCTGCGATTATAATGTGCCGTATGAGATTTCACTGAAAGATGGAATCAATAAGGGAATGTTGGTTCCGTTTCATTACTATGGAATTTATGATGAGACTGACTACACAAAGCTACATATAGTTAAGGGAAAATATGCAGAAGAAGAACTGAACAGAACTTATATCGGGAATGCTTACAGGCATGAGTTGATTTACAAATATTACTGCAAATATGGCTCTAGTCAGGCATTAGGATTCTGCTGTTCCAGAAAACATGCAGAAGAAATGGCAAAAGAATTCGGTAAAAGAGGAATTCCGTCGG
>OGOW01003948.1_pt1 | contig 10175 bp, 11 predicted proteins | sample 1552781 | NCBI WGS metagenome assembly OGOW01 (sample SAMEA2580145, study PRJEB22360) | human gut metagenome | biome: human gut; feature: human-associated habitat; material: faeces | place: Denmark | collected 2008/2010 | reverse complement strand
AAGAAGTAATCAGATATCTCATTGATTATGTGTTGGTGTATGATAATGAGCATATAGAAATCAAATGGAACTTTGATGACTTTCACATTGAATAATGGTATAATGTTAGCGTTAGTAAGGCATTATATCGAAAAGAAGTAATACTGGGGAATCTTGCTAAAGGTTCCCCAATATTTTTGAAAAAATAATTTTTTTTTGTTTCTTACTTGACACGGGCAGAGGCACATCACGTAACAGCTGATACGTATCAAAAGATTATGAAGCATTTTGAACCTAAGTTATGGCTTGGAATGACTGCAACTCCGGATAAACGTGATGATAATATTGCCGGTAAAAACGTTTATGAATTATTCAATTATCAGATTGCTTATGAGATACGTTCACAACAGGCTATGGAAGATAAACTGTTATGTCCATTTCATTATTTTGGGATTACAGACTTGTCCATAATAGGAGATGATAAAGCTGACCATGATTTTAGTATATTGTAAATTCATGAACATACGAAAGAAGGAAAAATGTATGAAGATAATCAAAGTAGTTGCAGCAGTGATAAAATCTTTAAATGATAAAGGACAAACAATTATTTTATCTACCCAGCGAGGATATGGGGAATTTAAGGATAGCTGGGAATTCCCGGGAGGAAAAATCAAGAATGGAGAAACACCACAAGAGGCATTAAAACGTGAAATTATGGAAGAGTTAGATACTCAAATCAAGGTAGGAACATTAATTGATACAATTGAGTACGATTATTCCGACTTTCATTTGTCAATGGATTGTTTCTGGTGTGAGATAGTAAGAGGAAATCTTGTGTTAAAAGAACATGAGAATGCAAAATGGCTCACAAAGGAACAGCTTCAAGATGTTGAGTGGTTACCTGCAGATATTAAATTGATTGAGAGCATCAGAGATAATATGTAGGGACAGAAATCCTCCATTGAAGTCAGGATTTTACTATGCTAATATAAAAGTACAGAAAAGAGGGATAAATATGAATAAAGAACCTATTTTAGCAATATGCTATGATTTTGATAAAACATTGTCGCCGGATGACATGCAGGCACAGGGCTTTATACAGTCAATACGATATGAGGTGGCGGATTTCTGGAAAGAATCCAATGATTTGGCATCAGGCAATGATATGGACCAGAATCTTGCATATATGTATATGATGTGTAGTAAAGCGAGAGGAAAGGTGCTGTTTACAAGGGACACGTTAATTAAGGACGGAAGCAAGGTGAAACTGTTTCCGGGAGTCGATTCATGGTTTGACAGGATTAATGAATATGGCAGGGAAAAAGGCGTGATTGTAGAACATTATATAATTTCGTCGGGACTTAAAGAGATGATAGAGGGAACGAAGGTTGCAGACAAGTTTAAAAAGATTTACGCCAGTTCTTTTTATTATGATAAAGACGGAGTAGCGGTATGGCCTGCCCAGGTCGTAAATTATACCAACAAGACCCAGTTTCTTTTCAGAATTGAGAAGGGTGTTCTGGACATAAACGACCAGGGTGTAAATTCCTTTTTTAAACCGGATGAATACAGGATTCCTTTTAGAAATATGGTCTACATAGGCGACAGCGATACGGATATTCCTTGTATGAAGCTCGTAAATATTAACGGCGGTCATTCCATTGGCGTATTTAATTCCGAGACAAGAGATAAATCAAAAGTATTCAGGATGTTGGAAGAAAACAGGATAAAATACTATGCACCTGCGGACTACACGGAGGGCTCGAAACTTGAGGAACTTGTAAAGAAGATAATTGACAGGACAATCTCTAACGAAATTCTTGAGGATTTTCACTTTGAATGTGTCAGCGAAAAAGATGATGAGACCAGAAATCAGACAGAGGAAGAAGTAAGGAAAGAAGAGCTTATTAATAAGCTTGAGGACAGCACGAATTTTACAAATACCCATAATGTTATTGAACAATTATCGGGTGTTACCGATTGGACCGGGGAGCAGACAGACAAGTTAATAAGAATTGCCCTTGAAAATAAGCAGGTAAAATACATATTAAAGGATAAAGATTTAAAAGATTTTTACGGCAGAATATGTAAAAATACAGATGACGAAAAGGCAAGGGCAGTTATTAAGATATTAAATACATAATGAAATCCGTTATAAGGAACATGAGGTATCAGAATGAACAAAACCGATATGGAATTTTTTGAAACATACAAAAGACTGGATAGATTATGCTCGGATGTGTTCGGATTAAGAAACGGCGGGGTGACACGTTATATAGATGAACTCAAAGCAATCGGGTCTGAATACTCCGAGGACTGCAAAACCTTAAAACGGATAAGAAACCAGATGGCACATGATGAGGGAACTTTTGATTACCAGATATGTGACAGGGATGATATTATATGGCTCAATGCATTTTATAATAGAATAATGAAAAGAACTGACCCTCTGGCAGTTCATTACAGGGCAGGGAGAAAAGCACAGAACGCAGTACGGAATAACGTATATCATAGCGTACTGCATAACATACAGCATAACGGCAGCCGGCACAGAAAAAACCGCAAGGCAAATGTGATTTTCAATATTATTTTTTTCCTGATAATAATAGCCTGCGCCTGTTGCATATACTTCTTTGAATTTAATTAAAGAAGGAAAATACAAAAACAACTATGCCAAGAAGCATGAGAATTACGCCGGTAACACGGTTAAGTGTCTCAGGCTTAGCTTTGTTGGCGAAGATTGCGGCGATTCTTGCCCATATAAATGTAAAGACAATACATAATATAAATACCGGAATGTCAGGCATGCCGCCTATTGCAAAGTGGGAAACGGCACCTGTTAATGCGGTAAAAGTCATTATAAAAACACTTGTGCCTACGGCAGTTTTTAATTCATAGCCAAGTACGGAAGTGAGGATGAGTAACATCATCATTCCGCCGCCCGCACCTACAAAACCGCAGATAAAACCGATAAGTATGCCGCAGGCGAGAGACTGGATTGCACGTTTCTTTGCGGGTACATCGGACATAGATTCCTTAGTTGCCATGACAGGCTTCAGGATAAATTTTACACCGAGGAAAAAGGTCATGATGACCGAGAAATTTCCCATTGTGGTTGACGGAAGAAGGCTTGCAATGTAGCTTCCGATAAAAGTAAATACAAGGACGGAAACCATCATTATAAGTCCGTTTTTAATATCAAGATTCTTATTTTTCCCATATGTATAAGCAGATATGGCACTGGCAAGAACGTCGGAGGACAGGGCAATGCCTACAGCCATATAAGGGTCCATTTTAAGAAAACTTATGAGCATCGGGCTTATTACAGCCGCGGCACTCATTCCGGCAAAACCTGTACCGAGACCTGCTCCCATACCTGCAAAAAATGTTACGATTATTGTTATAAAAATATCCATTTGTATTTCCTCACTGATTTGATTATAAGATTATACAATAACGAGAGAATAATTAACAGTGAATAATTTTAGCTGTTTTACTTAAACTAAAAATAATCATCGGTGGAGGTAGCGTAATGGAAAATATTGTTGGAAAAATAAAAAAATATCTTGAAAGACTGGATAAGGGTGAGAGATTAGAGGCAGTACGGGCGGATTTTGTAAGGGAATTAGGCGGCGTGGATGCGTCAGAAATAATGGCGGCAGAGGAAGAACTGCTTAAAGCGGGAACGCCGCTTAACAAGGTGCAGAGACTTTGTGATGTGCATGCAGCATTGTTTAAGGGAAAAATATCCAAAGAAGAACGGATGAAGACTTCGGAAGCATTGGCGGGTATAGAAGGACATCCTTTGAATACCTTCATGAAAGAAAATTTAAAACTCAGGGAGCTTATTGAAGAATGTAAAAAAGAACCTGAGAAAATACAAAGTGTAAGGGAAATCGCAATCCACTATGCCAAAAAAGGAGATTTGATTTATCCGCTTTTAGATGTAAAATATAATATAAGCGGACCGTCAGCCGTAATGTGGACAACTGATGTTGATATCAGAAACGGGATTAACCGTTTGTGTAAAGCAGAGAAAAAGGATGAAAATTGGAAGGAAGATGTTGGAAAACTTCTTACAATGCTTGACGATATGATATATAAAGAGGAAAATATTTTGTTCCCTAACTGTGCTGTTAATTTTTCCGAGGAGGACTGGCAGAACATTTATATGGACTCCAAAGATTATGACGTATGTTTCGGAGTGGAAAATGCAACATGGGATGGCGTCAAAAAAACAAAAGAAAAAGCGGCAATAGAAGGAGATATAATTAAAATCAACGGAGGAACACTTTCAATTAAGCAGCTTGAAGCCATGCTTAACACAATTCCACTTGAAATAACATTTGTAGATGAAGATAATATAAACAGGTATTTTAACGAAGGACATAAAGTTTTTAAACGCCCGGTAACGGCAATTGGGCGGGAAGTGTTTTCCTGCCATCCACCTAAAGTCGGCATTATGGTAAGGCGTATAATCGATGAGTTTAGAAACGGAAGCCTTGACAGTGTGCCTGTCTGGATGGAAAAAGCCGGAAGAACCATGCTTGTAACATATATAGCGGTGCGTGATGAAAATGACGGATATATAGGAACACTGGAGTTAATACAGGATATGGAATTTGCAAAAGAGTATTTTAAACAGAATTAAGGAGGCTAAGATGAACAACAGATACGAATTCAGAATTATAAAAGATAATGAGGCAGAACAGGCGGTGAGTATTGAACAGGTATGCTTTCCGCCCAATGAAGCCTGCAGTGAGAAAAATATGATAGAAAGAATTAAGAATGCACCGGAACTTTTTCTTGTTGCAGTGGACAAAGAGACCGGTAAAATAGCAGGTTCTCTAAATGGGCTGGCAACAGATGAAGAGATATTCAGGGATGAATTTTTTAAAGATGCGTACCTTAATAATTCTAAAGGAAAAAATGTAATGATTCTTGGATTAAGCATTTTGCCGGAATACAGAAGACAAGGACTTGCAAGAGAACTTGTCAGACAATATGCGTTGAAAGAAAAGAAAAATAACAGGGAAAAACTAATACTTACATGCCTTGATGCCAAGGTTCCAATGTATCTTGATTTCGGGTTCACGGACCATGGAATATCAGATTCTGTATGGGGCGGCGAAGTGTGGCATGAAATGAGTCTTGATATACATAAAGTTTGTTAATAAATTTTTAATTTGACCATCTTTATATCGGAATGTTAAAATTAAGAATAGATTATTAATTGGAAAGAGGGTGCAATATGATATCAATTACAGATTACACAGATGAGCAGGTTAAGCTTTGTGTTAAAAATGATCAGATTGATAAGAATTTATATCAGGAATATGGCGTTAAGAGAGGTCTTAGGGATGAACAGGGACAAGGAGTTCTGACCGGACTCACTAACATTTCTCAGATAACGGCATTTAAGAATGTGAACGGAGAAAAGGTTCCGTGTGACGGAGAACTTTTATACAGAGGATATAATGTAAGAGATCTTGTTAATGGCGCTGCCGATAAGAGGTTCATTTTTGAGGAGGGAGTTTACCTTCTTCTATTCGGAGATTTGCCTGATAATGAACAACTGGCAAAGTTCAGGGAAGCACTTAACAACAGTATGGATTTCCCTACCAACTTTACAAGGGACGTCATTATGAAAGCTCCGAGAGTCGATATTATGAATTCAATGACAAGGAGTATTCTTACACTTGCATGTTATGATGACAGACAGGATGATTTATCCCTTTCAAATGTATTAAGACAGTGTATTATGCTTATCAGCAATTTTTCAATGATGGCTGTTTACGGATATCATGCATATAACCACTATGATAATAACGGCAGTATGTATATTCATCGTCCGGACAGTAATTTGTCTATAGCAGAGAATTTCCTCAGAATGTTAAGACCTGACAAGTCTTTTACCGAGCTTGAAGCGAGGGTTCTTGACATTGCACTTTTATTGCATATGGAGCACGGCGGCGGTAATAATTCAACTTTTACCACAAGAGTTGTTACTTCATCAGGTTCAGATACATATTCTGCAATAGCTGCGGCAATGTCTTCACTTAAAGGAAGAAAACACGGCGGAGCCAATCTTCAGGTTATGAAGATGATGGATGACATTAAATCCCATGTTTCGGATTTTGGCGATGAGGAAGAGATTGCGACTTATCTTGACAAAATACTTAATAAACAGGCTTATGACAGACAGGGACTTATATATGGAATGGGGCATGCGGTATATTCTTTATCAGACCCAAGAGAGCAGGTATTCCGTAAGTTTGTTGAGGAACTTGCTCATAATAAGGGTAAGGATAAGGATCTTATGTTATATGAGAATATAGAGAAAATAGCACCTATGCTTATTGCCAGGGAACGTAAGATATATAAAGGTGTAAGTCCTAACGTGGATTTTTACAGCGGATTTGTATATGAGATGCTTGGAATTCCAAGAGAGCTTTATACCCCTCTTTTTGCCATTGCAAGAATTGCCGGATGGAGCGCCCACAGAATGGAGGAACTTGTAACAACGGACAAGATTATAAGACCGGCATACAAGAGCCTTGTAACGGACAGGGAATACATTCCTAGAGATTTACGTTAGTAATGGAGACAGAATTATGGTATTAAGGATTCCTCATTATTTTGACAGTTTTGTATGTACTGCAGGTGAGTGTAGGGATAACTGCTGTTACGGAGGATGGCAGATAGACCTTGATGAAGACACTGTGGAGTTCTATAAGTCAGTAAAAGGCGATTTTGGAGACCGCTTAAGAGCCTCCATAGATTATACGGATACTTATTGTTTTAAATTAGAGAACGGGGGATGTCCGTTTCTTGATGATGATAATTTATGCCATATCTATAAAGAGCTGGGACCTGAACATATGGGAGTTGTATGTACACAGTTTCCAAGGTTCAGCGAATATTACGGTCATTATAAAGAGACCGGAATAGGTCTTGCCTGTGAGGAAGCTGCCAGAATAATATTGGAGGATACAAAGCCTTTCCATATTGTGGAGCGTACGATAGACGAAGAAGAGTTTGAAGATGAAGAATATGACGGCCTTCTTTGCAAAGGAATAGAGAAGGTCAGGAACTGTCTTTTTGATGTAATGAATTCAGATATGGGATTTGCGGACAAATTATCGGTTCTCCTTGATACGGGTGAATATATACAGGAATTAATTAACCGAAATGATTATAAGGCTATTTTGGAATATGTTCCCCGGTATGTAAACAGGGAAGCGTTGCCTTATGAAGAAGCGGATATTATGGAAATCTGGGACACCTATGATTCCATGGAGGTTCTCAATGTGGAATGGACGGAATTTGTTAAGGATTTAACAGCTTCGCTTCATAAAGATGATTACGTCAGGAACTTGTCCGGCTTTAATAAAGAGAATTATCCGTTTACAGGATATGACAAGCTGGTATGCTATTATCTTTTCAGATATCTGCTGCAGTCTGTATATGACCACGATTTTGCAGGTAAAATATATTTTATAACAGCCAACCTGATACTTATTAAGGAAATGGATATCTATATTTACAAAAGGGATGGAATACTTACGAAAGAGCAGCATATGGGATGCATACATATGTTTTCAAGGGAGATTGAGTATTCAACGGATAATCTTGAGACACTTTCGGAGGAATTCCTTTTTAGTGACGTCTTTTGTAAGGAGAGACTTGAAAGTATCGTAAGAACATTATTTTGAAAGGAAGGATTAATTATGGCAAGTGACACAAATATTAATTTAAGAAATCAGGTAATGTATAGTGTGTATGTAAGGAATCATACACCGGAAGGAACTTTTAAAGCATTGGAAAAAGACCTCCCAAGAATTAAACAGATGGGTGTTGATGTGATATGGCTTATGCCTATCCACCCAATCGGAGTTGCAGGCAAAAAAGGAGAGCTTGGATGCCCTTATTCAATTAAGGATTACAGGGCTGTCAATCCCGCATACGGAACCAGAGAGGATTTTGTACAGCTTGTTGATGCAATCCATGGTCTCGGAATGAAATGTATCATTGATGTGGTATATAACCATACGTCAAAAGATTCTGTGCTTTCTATTGAACACCCGGAATTTTTCTACAAAAAAGATGATGGAAGCTTTGGTAATAAGGTAGGTGACTGGTCGGATGTATATGACCTTGATTATAAGAACAAAGACCTTTGGGATTATCAGATTGATACCTTGAAGATGTGGGCAGAGATAGTTGACGGTTTCAGATGTGATGTTGCTTCAATAGTCCCTATAGAGTTCTGGAATAGGGCAAGGTCAGAATGCGCCAAGGTTAAAAAAGATTTAATCTGGCTTGCCGAGTCGGTTGAAATAGGCTTTATTAAATATTTAAGAAGCATTAATTGTGTTGCCAATTCGGATAATACTATGTATTCCGCTTTTGATATGACATATGATTATGATATATGGAATTTCTATGACGGCTATCTTAAAGGAAAAGTAAGTGCTGCGGATTATGCAGAAGTCCTTAACTTCCAGGATGGAATATATCCTGAGAATTATGTTAAAATCCGTGCTCTTGAGAATCATGACAGAGACAGGGTTATGAACTACGTTCATGATATTGAGACTGTAAAGAGGCTTCTTGCTTTCTCGTATTTCCAGAAAGGAATGGCATTTATATATGCCGGTGAGGAATTCGGAAATGACAGAACACCAAGTCTTTTTGATATTGATACGATTGACAGAAATACAGGATATGATATAAGCGGTTATATTTCCAAATTATCGGAAATTAAGAAGCAGTACGGCATATTCGCAGACGGACTTTATGAAGTGAAAGCGGAACCGGATACGGATACTTTTGTAATTACATATTGCAAAGGCAATAATAAAACTCTCGGAATTTTTAACATAAAGGGCGAAACAAAGGATATTAAGACCGATATTCCTGACGGTACCTACAAAAATATATTTAATGATTGCAATATAGCTGTTGTTGGTGGTACAATTCACAAGTCAGAAATTGATAGTAACAATGGAGTTGTGGGAATAATTATCTGATTCCCCGTGTGAATAGAATGAAAGATAACAGTAAGATTGCGATAGCAGCAATAATATCAGGAGCAGCATTAGAAACGGCAATGGTTATATCTGCACTGCCTATAAAAAAATATAAGGCGGAGCTTAAGAATGTCTCTAAGAAGCTCAACGGAAAAATTAAGAGTACAGTAACAAGAACGGCTTTGTTAGGTATATGCGGAGCGTTGACTGCGGCAGCAGGAATATCTTTAAAACGCAAGAAATCAGAGAACACAGATGAGCGTGAAAGCAGGGTGGAAGCAGTCGGGATGAAAGAGGAGGCTTCCGATGAAACCGTAATTAAAGATGATTCGTTTCCGGTTGAAAATATAAAAGAAGCATCTGAGTCGAAGGGCGTTCCGTCAGTCTGGAAATGCGAAGCCTGCGGACATGAGAATCCGGGAGATAAGAAAGTATGTTCATATTGCGGACAATTAAGAAATGACCTTTTGAATAAGGTACTGGAACAATGGTAAACAAATCCCCAATGTCAGATAATGGCATTGGGGATATTTTTATTCTTCAGTGGCAGATTTAATTGCATTTCCGTTTATATTGAAAAGACCATTAGTGGTCTTTACCAAGAAAATACTGTCATTGTCCGTATGCATAAGACTGATAAAATCTGTGATAGTAAATTCACTCAAAGTATTTGAAGAATCTTTTATGTACATTTTTCCTTCTGACTGGTTAGCGGTTAAACAAAAGCCCTTTTCTGACTGATAGGATATAGTCTCGTTTATATCAAGAGGAACAAGATGTCCATAAATATTGGCGAGATATGTATTATCATCAATATATAATTTGTCTGTAACCGTTAAGTCCGTGTAAAGCTTTTTGCCTTTTAATGAGTATACGGTGCCTGCACCATCTTTTGTTATAACAAAACCATAATTTGAAGAACTTTCCAATGTATAGGTGTCTTTTGAAAATTTTTCTACCTGATCATCATCACTGTCCTTCAGTATGTAAGCGGATTCTGTTTCAATAAAGAAGGTACGGTTCTTGCCGTATAACATAGGATGAAGTATCTCGCCCTTATCCGAGGTGCCGACAAGAGAACCGCCGGAAGAGTATGTTGCAACTATAATATCTGATGAATCATATACATACCTGTAATCCGATGTGGCAAAAATACGGCAGCCG
>OGOW01003943.1_pt1 | contig 10179 bp, 11 predicted proteins | sample 1552781 | NCBI WGS metagenome assembly OGOW01 (sample SAMEA2580145, study PRJEB22360) | human gut metagenome | biome: human gut; feature: human-associated habitat; material: faeces | place: Denmark | collected 2008/2010 | reverse complement strand
GCCCGGTAGAACTGATCGGAAGCCATTCCGTAATTCCTTCCACAATTCCAAGCAGAATTACTTTTAACATTTCAATTAACATTTATTTATTCCTCCTGTAATATTTATCGCTTCATTCTACCATAAGTTACCGTATTTGTCCCCCTATTGCCGTAGAACATTTTTGCTATTTTCTAAAAATTATATAACTTCATAGAAGGATAGTGCATAGCTACTCTAATTCTAAAAGTCCCTGTTCCATCAGATACTTTATGGAAAACAGCCGCGGTTTTTTACTGTTATCAAACTTTATTTTAATTTTATCTTCTTTTAATTCAAGTACCGTTCCCTTACCAATATTTTTATGGATCACTCTTTTTCCTTTTTGAAATTCTTTCTTGTCATAACGAAGTTCTCCTATATAGCGGGAAATCTGTGCATCCTTTTGATAAAGTTCCTTTACCGAATAGAGAAACAAATATGTTTTTGCCCTTGTAACTGCTACATAAAACAGTCGTCTCTCTTCTTCGAGGTCCGCCTCTTTTACTGCTTTTTTATGTGGTGTTACTCCTTCATTTATATCCATGACAAATACAACTTCATATTTCTTTTCCCAAAAGTCTTTTTCCATTTCGGCCAGGGAAATTTCATTCTTAGGGAAATACTTTTGGATAAATTCCTGAGCTTTTTGAGGTAGTTGATCGACTGTAATTGCTCTATCGTCGTCGGCTTTCGCTAAGCCCTGCAAAGCGAACAGGCAGGCAAATAATAAAATGATTTGTTTCATAGCTTTCAAATTTTAAGTTTTACAATTCAAAAGTAGAACCCAAAACTGAAAAGATTTTGAAATCGGGAAAAAAATGAATTTTATTTCGACTTATTGAGAAAATCGATCTGGAAACAATGCTTTCCTGTATAATAATATCGGATGTGAAGCTGATATAATTTGCAGATCGATTCGGCAATAGACAGGCCCAGGCCGCTGGAGCCTTCACCGGTATGTTTGCCTTGATAGAAACGATGGAATATACGGGAGGCATCCAGTGCTTCCGGGTGACCGGTATTGCAAATGGTAAGGTGATCGGACTGAATTTCGATGTCGATTTTTCCTTGTGATTTATTGTGGATAAAAGCATTTTTGAGCAGGTTTGTGATTAGGGCGGTTGCCAGTGTTTCGTTCATATTCACCGTTAAAGTGGCTGATTGATGCACTTCGACTTGGATGTTTTTATAGTCGTAGATCTCCTGGTAATCTTCGAGCTGTGAGCTGATCAGATCGTTCAGACAAATTTCCTGACTCTCCTGGAATTGGCCGTTTTCTATTTTGGAGAGGAAAAGCAAAGACTTATTCAGTCGGATAATATAGGTAAGGGTCTGTTGGATCTTGGCTATTTCGGTCAGTTGGTCTTCTGTAAGTGACTCGCTTTCTGCCATCATTTCCAGACGGTTTTGGCAGATTGCCAGAGGAGTCTGCAATTCATGCGAAGCATTACCGATGAATTGTTTTTGTTGTTCATAGATCGCCTGGTTACGTCGGTGAGTTTGAATGGCTGCTTCATTTAATTTCCGGAACTCTGTGATGTTGGTTTGCAAATCCGGAGGACTCTGGCTTTTACCGATCGTATATTGGTCCATCCATTTGAGTAGCACATAAAGGGGACGCATACTCCGGTAGTAAACCCAGGTATTCACCAAAAGAATAAGCAGGAGAAGCGAAAAATAGAGGAGAAGCATCCAATTCAGAATAGCTTCCTGTAAGTCTTGCTTTTCGATCGTCGGAGTACTGACCGTGAGTTCGTAATATTGTCGGTCTTTGTCTTTGAAAATGGTTCTTAGGACCCGTGCCGGCTCGGTTTCTCCCTTGGCTTCGATGTGGACCATTTCGTCGGAATACCGGATCCGTTTCTGTTTCTCGGCATAATCTGCAGTTACTGTAATCAGATAATAACTATTATTACTACCGTCAGATTGGGAAGGTAATTGTTCTCCTGCCAAGGCCCGGGTGATCAGTACCTCTGAATAATCTTCCAGAGAATCGTCTACTTCATCGTTGACTTCATCTATAATAGCCATATAAAATAGTATGCCCCAAGCCGCTAAAATGATCGGTAGGGCCAGGGACAGATGAATCAGGATGCGGTAGATTAATTTCATAGGGCTTGAAGTGACATTTTATATCCAAAACCATAGACTGCTTTGACCTCCGCGTTTGCACCCGCTTCGGTCAGTTTTTTGCGGAGGTTTTTCACCTGGGCATAAATAAAATCGAAATTATCCACCTGATCGATGTGATCTCCCCATACCGATTCTGCCAGAGTCATTTTATTGATTACTCTTTCGGGACGCTGGATAAAATAAAGTAGTATATCGTATTCTTTTCGGTTCAGTTCGATGGGGGTACCTGCAACAAATACCTGGAAATGGTCCGGGTCGATCCGGATATTACCGTATTCGATATAAGTGGCACCGGCGTGATGATTTCTACGGATAACACTTTTGACCCGGGCAATGAGTTCGGCCAGATGGAAAGGTTTGGGTAAATAGTCGTCGGCACCCAGATCCAGGCCGGTGACCTTGTCCTCCAGTGAATCTTTGGCCGAAATGATGATGATATTTTCTTTCTTATTTTCCTTTTTTAATTCTTCCAGCAGATCCAGCCCGTTTCCGTCCGGTAACATGATGTCGAGCAGAATACAATCGTAAGTATAATCGGCCGTTTTTTCCAACGCTGTTTGAAAATCAGGAGCTTCCTCCGTAACATACCTTTCTTTCTCGAGGCTACGGCAAATAATTTCGCGTAATGACGGATCGTCTTCTATAACAAGAACTTTCATAAACTCATTTTTTCTACAAACAAATATAGTAATTCTGAAATACAACTGAAATCGCCTGGTTGGAAATCTGCTCCGTTTTGGAGGGGAGAAATAAATTGGCGAACCGGGAGTCCCTGTTTATTATGGTGTCGGACTCTGGATTCGCCAATCGAAAATTTGCCTGACAGGCAATTCTCGGGTTAAAAAGTTCAATCTGATAAAAAAGCCCCCGGGTAGGGAGCTTTTTTAGAAACTGGTCAGTGCACTGGCCAAGTCGGGTTCGATATCGAGAATCATGGGTAAGTGTAATAATTCCAGAACGTCCATGACTTCTGACGATATATTGCACAATTTGATTTCAGAATGATTGCTTTTGGCTGTTTTTACTAATGAGATAATACAGCCGATACCACTGCTGTCTATAAATTCAATGTTTTTAAAATCGAAAATCATTTTATTACCTTCTTGCGAAAGTATAGGTTTTAATTCTGATTTAACTTCTTCTGTCACTGCTAATGTAAATCTCTTTAAATCGATAAATTCTGCAATGATGCATCCTTTCTGCTCAGTTAATTTTGTAATCATTTTTTTGATTTTTAATAATGCGTTTTGGTTTAGATTAGTTGTTTTTCTTGAATGTAAATAAATTATGTTTCCTTAGGTTGCCTATAGAATGTCGAAAATAGGACAAAAAGTATAAATAACCAAATCTTTTTTATAAGAAAATCATATTCCGGCCGGATAAAAATTTGACGAAAGAGGAAGTCTGAACAGATATAAATTATATCTTTGTGATGTTTTTAAATGCTAACGTTTGCAATTATGACGGGGAAGATGACAGGTGGATTTGTGTGGAAGCGGTGACGGATCGGGATGAATGTGAATCGACTAAATTTACGATATAAATAAAATAAAATGAAAACAACACCTTTTACCCATTTTCATGAAGCTTTGGGAGCACGTATGGCTCCGTTTGCAGGATATAATATGCCCATCGAATATCCGACAGGAATTAAAGAAGAGCATCTGAATGTCCGTAATAAACTTGGAGTTTTTGATGTTTCCCATATGGGAGAATTTTGGATTAAAGGACCGAAAGCTTTTGAATTGGTTCAGAAATTAACCACAAATGATGTGGCCGCTTTGATAGACGGAAAAGTACAATATAGTTGTTTCCCCAATGATAAGGGTGGTATTGTAGACGACTTGCTGGTGTATCGTTTCAGTGCTGAAAAATACCTGCTGGTAGTTAATGCTGCTAATATCGAAAAAGACTGGAACTGGGTGGTAAAATACGGCGCAGAACTGGGTATGAAACCGGGCGTCGAACTGGAAAATGCTTCCGACAATATTTGCCAGCTGGCTATCCAGGGGCCTTTGGCATTGAAAGCCATGCAGAAGCTGACCTCGGAAAATGTTGTCGATATGGAGTATTATACTTTTAAAGAAATACCGTTTGCGGGGATCGATAAAGTTATTTTCTCCACGACAGGTTATACCGGTTCTGGTGGTTGTGAAGTTTATGCTTATAATAAAGATGCTGAGAAATTGTGGAATGCCGTTTTCGAAGCCGGAGCGGAATTCGGGATACAACCGATCGGATTGGGTGCCCGCGATACCTTGAGACTGGAAGCCGGTTTCTGTCTCTATGGGCATGAAATCGACGATGATCATTCGCCTATCGAAGCCGGTTTGGGATGGATTACTAAATTCGTGCCCGGAAATGATTTTATCATGCGGGAATACCATGAAAAATTGAAAGCAGATAAACCGACCCGTTATATGAAACCTTTTGAAATCATCGACCGGGGAATTGCACGGCAAGGATATCCTATCGAAGATGCCGAAGGAAATGAAATCGGTGTAGTATGTTCGGGAACGGTATCTCCTTTAACCGGAAAATCTATCGGTACTGGATATGTTAAAAGCGGTTTTCATAAATTAGATAGTGAAATATTTATCCGGGTGAGAAATAAGGCGTTGAAAGCAAAAATTGTAAAAACTCCTTTTTTCTGATACCGGAAATTCAAATACCGAAAAACTATCCCAAAGTCATTATTTTGACTTTGGGATTAGTGTCTCTCTTAGAGAGAGTGATTAAATGATTTCTTTTTTGAGGTATATTCGGCACCGATTTGTTAAGGTGATTTTAAATTATAAGTAAATCCGAATATTTCTCTTATAAAATGATATTTTGCGCAGTATATTTTGCATATTTGTAACGTTTGAAGAAAAATTGAATTAAAATTTAAAACCTTTAATTATTATACAAAATGAGAAAACATATTTTTAACGCAGGTCCTTGTAAGTTGCCGGATATGACATTGGAAAATACGGCAAAAGCTGTGATGGAATTAGGGAATTGTGGCCAGTCTATTCTGGAAGTATCTCACCGTTCAGCTGATTTTCAGGCTGTTTATGATGAGACTGTCGCCCTGTTCAAAGAAGTGTTGAATATCCCCGATAATTATTCTGTTATTTTCTTGGGTGGTGGTGCCAGTATGCAGTTCTGCATGATTCCTTACAATTTCCTGGGTAAAAAAGCGGCTTATGTGAATACCGGCGTTTGGTCTAAAAAAGCAATCGCTGAGGCTAAACTTTGGGGTGAAGTTGAAGTGATCGCTTCTTCTGAAGACCGGAATTTTACTTATTATCCGAAAGGATTCCAGATTCCTGCCGATGTCGATTATCTGCATATTACATCGAATAATACGATCCGTGGTACCGAGATTTTCGAAGATCTGGATAGCCCTGTGCCCTTGATTGCCGATATGTCGTCCGATATTTGTAGTCGTCCGATCGACGTAAAAAAATATATGATGATCTATGGCGGATGCCAGAAGAACTTAGGACCTGCCGGTGCTACTTTCGTGATTATCCGTAACGACTATCTGGATAAAGTAGTGGCTGACCGCAAGATCCCGACCATGCTGAAATATCAGACTCATGTCGATAACGGATCTATGTTCAATACCCCTCCTTGTATCAATATCTTTGCCGTTGGTCAGACCCTGAAATGGATCAAACAAATGGGCGGTGTTGAAGCTATGGAAAGACGTGCTATCGAAAGATGCAATGCATTGTACAGCGAATTCGACCGCAATACGGTATTCCGTGCTGTTGTTGAAGAAGGTTCACGTTCTCGTATGAATATTCCGTTCTTGTTAGCCGAAGGATATGAAGAACTGGAGAAAGAATTTTTGGATTTCTGTAAATCTAAAAACATCGTAGGCGTGAAAGGTCACCGTTTGGTGGGTGGTTTCCGTGCTTCTACCTACAATGCTTGTACGATGGAAGATGTAAATGCTTTGATTGCTGCCATGCAGGAATTTGAAAAAGCACATAAAAAATAAATAATATTAATTCAGATGAAAGATTTACGATTTACGACCGTGCTGAGGCCTCTCGTAAATTGTAAATCTTAATCGTAAATTTTGGTAGTTATGACAAAGGTTCTGATTGCAACCGATAAACCTTTTGCTCCGGTGGCAGTAAAAGGTATCCGCGAAATCGTGGAAGCTCAGGGTTATGAATTGGCTTTATTGGAAAAATATACTTCTCCGGAAGAATTGATCGCTGCTGTTGCCGACGTAGATGCTATGATCATCCGTTCGGATAAAGCGACAAAAGAAGTGATCGATGCTGCTAAAAAACTGAAAGTAATTGTACGTGCCGGAGCCGGTTATGATAATATCGACCTGCAGGCTTGTACCGATCATGGCGTAGTGGCTATGAATACTCCGGGACAGAACTCGAATGCTGTGGCTGAATTGGTATTCGGTATGGCTGTTTATCTGGCTCGTAATTTCTATAACGGTAAATCCGGGCATGAACTGAAAGGAAAGAAAATCGGTGTACATGCTTACGGAAACGTGGGACAAAACGTGGGACGTATTGCCAAAGGCTTCGGAATGGAAGTGTATGCTTTCGACCCGTTCATGACCGATGAACAAATCAAGGCTGCGGGGGCTACTCCGTTGCATTCTGCCGAAGAAATGTATGCGATGTGTGATTATGTATCTCTGCATATCCCGGCTACCGAGAAGACAAAGAAATCGATCAATTATGAATTGTTGAATCGCATGCCGAAAGGAGCTGTATTGATCAACACTGCCCGTAAGGAAGTGATCAATGAAGAAGAATTGGTGAAATTGATGGCCGATCGTCCCGATTTCAAATATATTTCCGATATCGCTCCGGACAATGCCGCTGAATATGCCCAGTTCGAAGGCCGTTATTTCTTTACTCCGAAGAAAATGGGTGCTCAGACTGAAGAAGCGAATGTAAATGCAGGCTTGGCTGCTGCCCGTCAAATTGTGGCTTTCCTGGAACATGGAGATGCTAAATTTAAAGTAAATAAATAATATTTTTATGGCTATAGTAAAACCATTCAAAGGCTTACGTACTCCTAACCAGGAAGTATGCGAGGAATTGGCTTGCCTCCCGTATGACGTGATGAATTCGGAAGAAGCTGCACAGATGGCTGCAGGAAAACCGAAATCATTGCTGCATGTTACCCGGGCCGAAATCGATTGCCCTGCCGGAACGGATATCCACTCGGAAGAAGTTTACAATAAGAGTGTCGAAAATTTCAAAATGTTTCAGGACAAGGGATGGTTGGTACAGGATCCGGAAGCGAAATTTTATATTTATGCTCAGACCATGGAAGGCCGTACCCAATACGGTATTGTCGGTTGTGCTGCCTGTGAGGATTATATGAACGGGGTGATTAAAAAACATGAACTCACCCGTCCCGATAAAGAAGAGGACCGGATGGTGCTGACCCGTTATGTGAATGCTAACCTGGAACCGGTATTTTTTGCCTATCGTGCCGTGCCTGAAATTGACGCTATCGTTGAAGATATTGTGAAGAATCAGAAAGCAGACTACGATTTTGTGGCAGAAGACGGGTTCGGACACCATTTTTGGGCGATCAACTGTCCGGAAACCAATAAACGGTTGGAAGAGTTGTTCGCAACGAAAGTGCCGAACACCTATGTGGCCGACGGACACCACCGTACAGCTGCAGCTGCCCGTATCGGTGCCGAATATACAGCAAAGAATCCGAATCATACCGGTAAAGAAGAGTACAACTTCTTTATGGCCGTACATTTCCCCGACCATCAGCTGAAGATTATCGATTACAACCGGGTAGTGAAAGATCTGAATGGTCTGACCGAAGCTCAGTTGCTCGAGAAATTGAACGCTCATTTCGAAGTAAAGGAAATGGGTACCGAGATTTATCATCCGGCAAAATTGCACGAGTTCAGTATGTATCTGGGCGGTAAGTGGTATCGTCTGACCGCTAAAGCAGGTTCGTATGATGACAACGATCCGATCGGAGTATTGGATGTGACCATTCTTTCCAAACATGTGTTGGCCGATATCCTCGATATTCAGGATTTGCGTACCTCTAAACGAATCGATTTCGTGGGGGGGATACGTGGATTAGGTGAACTGAAAAAACGCGTAGACAGCGGGGAGATGAAAGTGGCTTTCGCTCTGTATCCGGTTTCTATGGAACAGTTGCTGAATATTGCCGATACCGGTAATATCATGCCGCCGAAAACTACCTGGTTCGAACCGAAACTTCGTTCCGGTTTAGTAATCCATAAAATTTGATTTTTGAAAATCTGAAATAAGATACCATCTTCTCTCAGAGGATGGTATTTTTTTCGGATGTGAATTTGGGTGTTAGTTTCAGTACAGGATAAAGCGTTCACGATTTATGCTTAAAGATATTCTGATTTCGATGATTATTTGGGTGGTAGTGGGATGTGGTAACGGCTCCGGGGTGAAACGACTGGATACAAGAGCTGTGGAAAAGGACACTGTTTTGAAATGGAGTCAATTGGTCGGTGAGAGCCGGTTAGTGCGTTTGGAGACGAAAGAAGAGGCTTTGTTAAACGATTATTTTCGGGTATGGGCCGGAGAGAAGTATATTATTACTTACGGAAACGAAGAAATGTATCAGTTCGCCGCCGATGGTACTTATATCCGTAAATTGGCTTCTTATGGACGTGCTCCGGGCGAATATCAGAATATTATAGCCCTCACAGTAGATGAACCGGGCGAACGATTGTATTTTTCGGATTATGGAAGGCAAAATAGTATCCAGGTAATTAATTTGAAAAATGGAGAATATGAAAATTCCCTGCCCGGAATTTACGGATTTCCGAAGAAGATGATACTGGCCGGTGATTCGGTTCTTTATTGTATTCCTTTGTTATTGAAAGATGCAGCCTATGAAATTTATGCCCTTACTTCTTCCGGACAATTCCTGGGAGGGATTAAAAAAGAGACTTGTCGGGAGGAGCGTCAGAAGAATCATTCTTATCTGGGGATAGCGGGAGGATTTGTTCACTATATGTCAGGGATAACGGATATACTTATAAAAAACGAACTGCTCAGGCCGCCTGCGGCGTCCAGCTCTCCGGATGGGAGAGCCTTTGGAAAAACCGAGAAAAGATAAGCCTGATGAAAAAGGAGAAGAAATTGAAATGATAGTTGAAACTTCTCGGTTCATCTTATTCGATCGTTTATTCATCCGGATGGCTGATTCCAGATTTGGTAAAAATATAATTACTTACGACGAAAACCGGGATCCTGAAACTTATGTATTCGATAAACTGAACGATGGTTTATTCAAAGTAAAGAGTATTTATTTCGACGACCTTGACTTTGAATTGGAGGATTATCTGTTCGAAGTTTCTGAGCATTATCTTTGTCAATCTTTTTCTGCAATGGAATTTCGGGAAAGGATAAAATCAGCAAATTCCCCTTACCATGATTGGTATAATGCAATAACCGATGATGATAATCCTGTATTGGTGTTGGGAAAGGTACGTAATTAAATTCGGATGACAGATTTCCCCGTTTTCGCAAATATCCTTAATTCGTTGAAGATAACGAATAACAGAGTATCTCCGGAGAGAAATTCTTATTGTTTTGGAAACTGATTGCGTATATTCGGTCGGATTTTTCATCGACACAGAAGCTTAAAATATAACGGTTCAAACGATATCTTTTCAAAAAACGGCCCTGCCAGTCGAATTGGTGTATTTCAAAATTATTATTGGAGATCGATAAATCTTTATTTTTAGAATCGCAGTATAATAAATAGATATAGTTGTCCGTGCTGAAATAGTTTTTATAGTAGTTGACTTCCTCTTCAACCCGGGCATTTAATTTGTCCAGGACGGTAACTTTATTTACAGATTTATCGATGGGAAATTGGTAACGGGTCGATTCTAAATTATTTAATGAAATAATATCGATGATGGGGAAATGCCTGTAAATAATGGCAACAGAATCCATCGTATTCGGTTTCAATATGTAAAATGCATGATAGATATTCGAATTGGCTATAAAATCGGTAATCTTTTTT
>OGOW01003934.1_pt1 | contig 10206 bp, 9 predicted proteins | sample 1552781 | NCBI WGS metagenome assembly OGOW01 (sample SAMEA2580145, study PRJEB22360) | human gut metagenome | biome: human gut; feature: human-associated habitat; material: faeces | place: Denmark | collected 2008/2010 | reverse complement strand
ACCTTAAAGTCCATATCGCCAAAGAAATCCTCAAGTCCCTGGATATCGGTCAGTACCAAATAATCATCATCGGTGTCTCCGGTAACCAGACCACAGGAAATACCTGCTACCATCTTCTTGATGGGAACACCAGCTGCCATTAAGGACATGCAGGATGCACAGGTAGATGCCATGGATGTGGAACCATTCGACTCAAAAGTCTCGGATACGGTACGGATTGCGTAAGGGAATTCATCCTCACTGGGCAGTACCGGTAATAATGCACGCTCAGCCAGTGCTCCGTGACCGATTTCACGACGTCCGGGACCACGGCTTACCTTGGTCTCACCTACAGAATAAGCAGGGAAATTATAATGATGCATATAACGCTTCGTGGTTACATTCTCATCAAGTCCGTCCACCTTCTGTACTTCGGATAAAGGTGCCAGTGTACATACGTTACAGATCTGTGTCTGTCCACGGGTAAACATGGCAGAACCATGTACACGGGGAATAATATCTACTTCCGCAGACAAAGGACGGATCTGGTCGATGGCACGTCCATCCGGACGTTTGTGATCTTTTAAGATCATCTTGCGAACTGTCTTCTTCTGGTACTGGTATACCGCATCCGGAAGAACAGCAAGCCATTCCTCGTTGTCTGCAAATGCCTCTTCAAATTTCGCTGTAATCTGGCGGATATTCTCCTCACGAACCTGTTTCTCATCTGTGAATACTGCATTCTCCATCTCTTCCGGAGTTACAATCTTCTTCATTTCGTCAAACAGCTCCTGGGGAACTGCGCAGCTTACATAGTCATGCTTGGGCTTACCGCACTCAGCAACGATCTGGTTGATAAATGCGATTACGGTCTGGTTCACATCATGCGCCTTGTAAATCGCCTCGATCATCTTTGCTTCCGGGATCTCATTAGCGCCAGCCTCGATCATGATTACTTTCTGGGCAGTAGAAGCCACAGTCAGTTTCAGATTGCCTTTTGCCCACTGCTCCTGAGAAGGATTGATGATGAATTCGCCATCGATCATGCCAACCTGGGTCATTGCACAGGGACCATCAAAGGGAATATCAGAAATGCAGGTTGCAATAGAAGCACCCAGCATACCTACCAGTTCAGGACGGCATGCAGGATCTACTGCCATTACCATACAATCCAGGGTTACATCATTACGGTAATCCTTGGGGAATAAGGGACGCATGGGACGGTCGATTACACGGCTGGTCAGAACAGCGTTCTCACTGGCCTTGCCTTCTCTTTTGTTAAATCCACCGGGGATCTTACCTACGGCGTATAACTTCTCTTCGTACTCCACACTTAAAGGGAAGAAATCAATTCCATCCCTGGGTTTCTCAGATGCGGTTGCTGTACACAGAACGGTGGTATCACCATACTGCATGAATGCACAGCCGTTTGCCTGTTTGCCGACTCTGTTAATATCTACCTTCAGAGTACGTCCGGCTAACTCCATTGTGTAACTCTTATACATTCGTTCTACCTCTTTCCACGCACAAAAAGGCGGGGAGTCCATCGGACTCCGTACCGCCCTTTCTTTTTCTTACTTTCTTAAACCTAATTTTTCGATCAGTGCACGATATCTCTCAATGTCTGTCTTTTTCAGATAAGCAAGTAAGCCACGTCTCTGACCTACCATCATCAGCAGACCTCTCTGGGAGTGATGATCCTTGGGGTTCTGTTTCATATGCTCGGTGAGTTCCTGGATTCTGGCTGTCAGTACAGCTACCTGTACTTCCGGTGAACCGGTGTCTCCCTCTGTTCTTGCATACTCTTTGATAATTGCGGTTTTCTTTTCCTTAGAAATCATTGTTGTTTCCTCCTAATAATAATCATTTGCACCGGATACCAGGCGAAAGGTTGGAGTTGTCCATTCACTGGGTATCGGCATTTATAACCATACTTGAACAATATAACACATCCCGGGGCTTGTGTAAACCCCGAAATTTAACACTTTCCCATCTTTCCCATCTGCTTCGTGATTACATGGCGTACTTAATCGTTAATCACCCGTACGGCTTTCACCGGAGTCCGGTAATTATAGCTGGAAATCTTGATTCCTGTCTTCGGAGAGCTGGCATGGATTACCTGTCCGTTGCCGATATAAATTGCCACATGATTGATGGAACCGTTCTTTCCATAAAGGACCAGATCTCCCGGCTTTAACTCACTCATATTGATTTTCCTTCCCGAATTTCCCTGGGCTACAGAGGAATGGGGCAGATTATAACCGTATTTTTTGAAAATACTTAAGACGAAACCGGAACAATCCGCACCTTTGGTAAGACTGGTACCACCCCATACATAGGGATTTCCCAGGAACTGTTTCGCATATTGCACCAAATCTACCCGCACATCCGATACGCCCTGTCCATATAAAAGTTCGGTCATTGTAATGGCCTCTTCCAATTTTTCTTCCACTTTCACATACGCCGCTGCTACATAGACCTCTTCATCGTCCAGATAGACACGAACCCACTCGCCTTCTTCCTCCGCGACTTCCAACTGTTCCCCATTGGGAATCTGGGTAATTACCGGGGCATCGGTGTTGGGTTCTTCCCGCACTCGCAGGGCATCACAGGTGACCGTTGCCATCAGGGTCAGTTTCTGTGCCGCCAGCTTCTTTGCTTCCATGCCGGTAGCAAGATAATCCATACTTACATACCCTTCTACTTTTCCGGAAGTGATATGTGCCCACCCATTTTCGATTTTTAACACCTCACAGGCTGCATATCTGGGCAGCTTTCCCACCAACTTGCCCTCCGTGGAAGGAGTCTCCCGGATATTCAGGTTATTGTCCTCGGTATTGGCAATACCCAGCACCTCATAACCATAACCGCTGTTTAAATCCTTCGCCGCTGCGATATACTCCTCGGTTGTCTTATTGTCTGCTTTCAGAAAGCTTGCTACACCCGCTGTCGTATTATCATCATTGACATCCTGTGTCTCTACTGCAGCTGCAGTACTTCCTGTCGTTTCCTGCGCCTGTGCCGGTTCGCCCTGTAACAGTATTCCGGCTGCCAGGATCACCGCCAAGACCGTTTTTCTTCTATTGATCCATTTCCGATTTTTCATTTGCTGTTTCCTATTTTCTGCTTTGCCATTACGGCGTTTCTTAAAATTGTTACAAAATTGTTACAAAATGGATTATAGCAATCTATCGCTCAACTGTCAACGCAGCCATGATTCTCATGACGGCGTATTCTGTGAGTTCATTGTGAAAAAAAAACGGGAATTTCTTTTATCCAAAGCCAGCTGTCTTGTCAGCTCTTCCAATCCGGAAAATTTACGCTCCGGTCTTGTATGCTTGTATAAAAATACCTCCACGTTCTTTCCGTACAAGTCCAATTCCACATCAAAAAGATTCGTTTCTACACCGTAGATTTCCTTCTCTCCGATGGTTGGTTTACATCCGATATTGGTCATTCCCTGATATCTCTTTCCCTCAAAAAGCGTTTCCGACACATAGACACCGTTCGGAGGAAGCAGCTTCTCCCCAGGCGGAATAAGGTTCGCTGTGGGTGTATCAATGGTGCGTCCCAGGGCATTTCCATGCACCACAGTTCCCCCAACACTATAAGGACGTCCTAAAAGCGTGGCCGCCAGCTCCATATCGCCGCAGGTCACCGCCTCGCGTACATAGGTGGAACTGATCTCCCGTCCGTTTAAACACAGCTTGTCTACGATTTCTACCCGGTATTTCTCTTCCCGGGATAGCTGCTGGAGTAGTTCTATGTCTCCAAGACCTTTGTCACCATAGGAAAGATCCGTTCCCGCTGTGATGTAATGCGTGTTCATTTTTTCACATAGGATTTTCTTTACAAAGTCCTGTGGTGGTGTAGCTGCCGTATGGGCATTTAGAGGAAACTCGATGAGATAGTCGATTCCCATCCCGGCAAAATATTTTCGTTTTTCCTCTTTGGTCATCAATTCCTTCTGCTTTTTCCCGGAGAAAAATTCTGCAGGCGTAGGATCAAAAGTAAAAATGGTGCTTTTCCATCCCTTTTCTTTCTGCTGTAAAATATTGTGTAACAGCTTCTGATGCCCTAAATGGATTCCGTCGAACTTGCCGATTGCCACTGCGGTAGGATATGGTATGTTAAATTGTGTTGTCTCTGCGATAATCTGCATACTTTCCTGCTTTCCTTATGATCTCACTTTCATCCATGTTCTCACATAGAGACGCTCAAAAACATTTTCACCGGTTTATATATTTCCCCATCTCTCCGGTAAATGCCGCAAAACCGCTCATCATCCCGGTATACCCGGACTTCTGTTCCATCCGTAACCGGCTGCAGCATTTCGCAATGATGGAGGGCAAAGCTATTGCCATTGTCGATCATCTTACGAAACTGCGGAAAAATCTTCACTGCAGGATAATCCGAAAATACCGCATCTACCGGAAGGATCTGTTCCTCCAGCTTATCTTCATCACGGAGCTGTTCAATCTGGGACAGAGTCAGTGCCTGGTCAATGGTAAAATGGCCGGACTGGGTACGGGTCAACTGTTTCATGGCTCCCAGACAGCCTAATTTCTCCCCCATATCCTGGCATAAGGTACGGATATAGGTTCCTTTCCCGCACTTTACCCGCATGGTCACATAGGGCAGGCTGATTTCCTGGATTTCGATTTCATAAATCGCGACCGTACGAGGTTTTACTTCCACTTCTTTTCCTTCCCGCGCCAATTCATATAGGCGTTTTCCATCCACCTTCAGCGCAGAATACATGGGAGGAATCTGTTGGATTTCCCCGATAAAGGAAGCCGCCGCTTCCCGGATTTGTTCCTCGGCTACCTCCACTGGACGAGTCTCCAGCACTGTGCCGCTTAAATCCTGGGTATCCGTTTTTACTCCCAGCTGCAGCACCGCTACATATTCCTTGGTTTTATCGGTAAGAAACTCGCACAGCTTCGTACCTGCTCCCAAACAAACAGGCAGCACGCCCACCGCATCCGGATCAAGCGTGCCCGTGTGTCCAATCTTTTTCTGTTTTAAAATACCACGAAGCTTTGCCACCACATCATGGGAGGTAAAGCCCGCTTCCTTATATACATTCAGAATTCCGTTATACACTGGATTTTCCTTTACTGCTGCCCAAGCATTAATTGTTTCTCAATATGTACAGAGAGATTGTTAATACAATCATGGAACGTACCTGTCATGGTACATCCTGCTGCCCGCACATGTCCACCGCCGCCAAATAGCTGGGCGATTTTCGCCACATTGACTTTTTCATTGGAACGCATGCTTACCTTATATTGCAAAGCACCGATCTGATACAGGAAGACAGCACAGTCCACTCCCTTAATATTGAGAAGCTGGTTTACAATCCCATCCAGATCACTGGAGGTCACTCCATAAAATTCCATGGTGCGCTGATCTACACAGCTTACCGTACAGTGTCCATCCATAAACTGGATACTCTCTAACAATGCTCTTCCCAAAATCTGCGTCTGCAGATAAGTCTTTTCATAAAAGGTTTCTGCAATCAGTTTGGAAAAATCAAAGCCATAGCCGATTAACTTTGCACCAATCTCCATGGTTCTGGGAGAGGTGCAGGAATACTGGAATACACCGGTATCATGGATGATTCCGGTATAAATTGCTCTTGCAATATCCACATCAAGTGCTTCCCCGGTGAGCAGTTCGTACACCAGTTCACTGGCCGAGCTTGCGGTTGGCACCACGTAATTTACATCTCCGCAACCGGTGTTGCTGATGTGATGATCCACATTGATGGTTTTCTTTGCCTGCTCGAAATACTTCTGGGCATCCCCCAGCCTATCTGCAGCACAATCCACACAGAAAAACACATCGTAAGATTCTATTTCCGTCTGAAACTCTGTACGAATCTGCTCTGTTCCCTTCAAGTCCTGAAACACGTCCGGGAATTTTTCCAGAAAGAGATCCACCCGTTTCTCCGGAAACTTCTTTTGCAGAAAAAGCAACAGCGCCACAGTGGAACCGACGCAGTCGCCATCCGGCCGGATATGACCACCGATACCAATGGTGGCCGCATCCTTTACTTCTTCTATTAAATTAAACATCGCTATTACTCCGCGTCATGTTCGCCCTGGGCTTTCATGACATCATCAATCTTCTTGGACATATCCACACCATAGGCAATGGACTGGTCCATAATAAAACGAATTTCCGGCGTATTCCGCAGATTGATTCTGCGCGCCAGTTCCCGGCGGATAAAACCTTCCGCACTGTTTAAGCCTTTTAAGGTATTTTCGATCTCGTCCTCATTGCCGAGAACACTGATCCATGCCTTACAGGTCTTTAAATCCGGAGAAACTTCCACAGAAACTACAGAAGTCCACGGGCTGATTCTCGGATCCTTGATTTCCCCCCGGATCAGATTGGCGAGTTCCTTTTGTACCTCACCATTGATCCGGGTATTTTTTACACTGTTTTTTCTCATTGAAAAATACTCCCAGGAAAGTCCCTCCTAGCGAGGTACCTCCACCATAATATAGGCTTCTACGATATCCAGTTCCTGCATCTTGTCAAAGTCTTCAAATACAAGACCACACTCGAAGCCTTCTTTTACTTCCTTCACATCGTCCTTGAAACGCTTCAGGCTGGCAAGCGCTCCTTCATAGATCTGCTCACCTTCACGGGTAATTCGGATCTTACAGCCACGCTCAAAACGACCATCAAGCACATAGGAACCTGCGATATTTCCCACAGCAGATGCTTTGAAGATCTGACGAACCTCTGCATGACCGATAACCTTTTCTTCGTAAACAGGATCTAACATACCCTTCATTGCCTGTTCGATATCCTCGATTGCCTGATAGATGACCTTGTACAGACGGACATCCACGCCCTCTTTCTCTGCGGTAGTCTTTGCCGTTGCATCAGGACGCACATTGAAACCGATGATGATTGCATTGGATGCAGATGCCAGAGACACATCGGACTCATTGATGGCACCAACACCACCATGAATGCATTTTACAACGACTTCATCATTGGACAGTTTCATGAGACTCTGTTTGACAGCTTCCACACTACCCTGTACATCTGCTTTGACGATGAGGTTCAGTTCCTTCAGGTTTCCTTCCTGAATCTGGCTGAACAGATCATCCAGAGACATCTTGGACTTGGTCTCTGCCAGCATCTTCTCTTTATTCTGTGCCACGAACGTATCTGCATAGCTCTTCGCAGTCTTATCATTCTCATGTGCCAGGAATACTTCACCGGCATTCGGTACATCTGACAGACCTAAAATCTCTACCGGAGTAGAAGGTCCTGCCTCTTTTACTCTTCTGCCCTTATCATCGATCATGGCACGTACTTTACCATGGCTTGCACCGGCGGATACGAAGTCTCCTACATGGAGCGTACCCTTCTGCACCAGAACGGTTGCCACAGGGCCACGGCCTTTATCAAGCTGTGCCTCGATAACGAGACCTCTTGCACGACGATTGGGATTGGCCTTTAATTCCATGATTTCTGCAGTCAGCAGAATGGTCTCTAACAGGGTATCAATTCCCTCACCGGATTTTGCGGATACGGGAACAAACTCTGTAGATCCGCCCCAATCTACAGGAATCAACTCATACTCGGTCATTTCCTGTTTTACTTTTTCTACATTGGCACCGGGCTTATCGATTTTATTCACTGCTACGATGATTTCAACACCTGCTGCCTTGGCATGGTTAATCGCCTCAACCGTCTGAGGCATTACACCATCGTCTGCCGCTACAACCAACACCGCAATATCTGTTGCATTGGCACCACGCATACGCATTGCGGTAAATGCTTCATGTCCAGGGGTATCAAGGAAGGTAATGCTCTGTCCCTTCGCCTGTACGGTATATGCACCGATTGCCTGGGTGATACCACCGGCCTCTTTGTCCGTAACATTGGTTTTACGGATCGCATCCAGAAGGGAAGTCTTACCATGGTCAACATGACCCATAACACAGACTACAGGAGGTCTGGAGGTCATTTCTGCCTCATCCTCATCTTCTTCCTTCAACAGTTCCTCAATGACATCTACCTTAACTTCCTTCTCACAGATGATATCGTAGTCAATGGCAATGTTCTCTGCTTCCTCAAAGGAAAGCTCAGAGTTTACCGTTACAACCTGTCCCTGTAAGAACAACTTCTTGATGATAACAGAGGGCTGCATCTTCATCTTATCTGCCAGTTCCTTGATGGTGAGGGTCTCGGGAACCGTGATCACCTTGATCTGTTCCTCCGGTGCTTCCTCCTTCTTCTCCGGCTTGATAAAACGTCCGGCTTTATTGGTCTTTACTTTGCTGTTGTCATCCTCGTAGATATGATCCTTCTTGGAGCGGTTATCTCTCTCCTGGTTGTTCCGGCGTTTCTTGTCGTCACGCGGCTTCTCGTTCTGCATCGGAGCCTCGCTTGCAAAGCCCTTACCAGGTGCCGGCTTCTGGAACTTATTTCCGGGTCTATTTCCCGGTCCTGCATTGCCTCTCTGACCGCCGACGCCACCGTTAGCAGGGCGGTTACCCTGCCCATTACCGCCATAATTACCTCTGCTGCCCTGGCTATTGCCAAAGCCTGTTCTATTCTGACCGTCAAAACGTCTCTCGCCGTTACCGTTTCCATTGTTCGGTCTGCTATCCCGGTTCCCCGGTCTGTCTGTTCTGTTCTGACCGTTTCTATTCTGTCCATACTGTCCATTTCCTACTCCTGCAGGTCTTACCGGAGGTGCCGTTCTTCCTGTAAAGTTGGAAGAAGGTCTTCTCTCCTGACTCTGCTGCTGTGCCTGTGCAGGTTTCTCTGCAGGACGGCTCTGTACTGCTTCATTTGCTGCCGGTACTGTATTGTTTACCGGTTTGTTCTGCTCGTTTGCAGATCTCTCCTGTCTGCGCTGAGGCTGGGAAGCTCTGCCATCGTAATCATTGGTGACCGGTGACGGTTTCACGCTGGAACGGATCAGGGGTCTGCCGGTAGGAGAATTCACACGGAAGGTGTTGCCACCACGCCCGTTATTATTGTTATTCTGCCCGCCCTGGGGTCTGCGGTTTGTACCGTTGTTATTTCCATTCCCATTTCCGTTTCTCTGTCCGTTATTTCCCTGGGGTCTGGAATTCTGACCCTGAATCTTGGAATTGTTCGGGTTACTAACGAAAATAATTTTTTTCTTTTTCTTCGGAGATTCCTCTTCTCCGCTCTTCTCCTGCTTCGGCTCTTCCGTTTTCACCGGAGCTGCCTTAGGTGCCTCCGGTTTTTCCGTCTTTTCCGCCTTAGGCTCTGCCGGTTTTTCAACCGGTGCACTCTTTTTACCGAAATGGGATCTCACAAGGGATGCTGCATCATCCTCAACGGAAGACTGCGCTGCCTTTGCTTCAATCCCTTTCTCCTGTAAAAAGGTCAGGACATCACTGCTCTTTATCTCAAATTCTTTTGCAAGTTCAAATACTTTTGTTTTTGCCATGCGTTAACTACCTCCATACCGTTTCCATCTGTTCCATCAGTGCTTTCGCAAAACCGGAATCCGTGATTGCAAGTGAAGATCTGACCTCTTTACCCATTGCGTGTCCCAGTGCTTCCTTTTCTCCATAAAATACCAGCGGCACATGATAATAGGTGCATTTGTTGGTAAACAGCTTCTTCGTATTGTCAGAAGCATCCTCCGCCACCATCACCAGCTTGGCTTTGCCCTCTTTCACCGAATTCTCCGTAGCGAATTCTCCGCTCACCACATTTCTGGATCTGGCTGCCAGGCCCAACAATGACAATACCTTATTCTGCTTCAATCTCGTCAAACTCCTTCTCCAGCCTCTCATATATTTCTTCAGGAATACTCATCTTGAAAGAACGCTCCAGACCTTTGTTCTTCCGTGCCTTCTTCAGACATTCTTTTGAAAAACAAATATATGCGCCTCTTCCGTTTTTCTTTCCTGTTGCATCCAGCACAATCTCATCTTCTGCGGTCTTTAAGACTCTGAGCATTTCTTTTTTGCTCTTCATCTCACCGCATCCGACACATTGCCGTAAGGGAATTTTCTTAGCAACCTGTTTTGCCATATCTTTTCCCTCTTATTCTTCTGTTGCAGGCTCTTCTACAGACTCGCCGCTGTCCTCAGCCGGCTCCTCATACGCGCCTTCTTCGTACTCGCCCTCCTCGTACTCATCATAATCATCGATGTAGTCCTCATAACGGAAGCCGGGAGCATCCTTGGCCTGTGTCTCGGATGAATGGTG
>OGOW01003933.1_pt1 | contig 10209 bp, 7 predicted proteins | sample 1552781 | NCBI WGS metagenome assembly OGOW01 (sample SAMEA2580145, study PRJEB22360) | human gut metagenome | biome: human gut; feature: human-associated habitat; material: faeces | place: Denmark | collected 2008/2010 | reverse complement strand
AGATGAAAAAATAAAGGAATATTTTATTAACCCATTAGAATATTAACCATTTTTATATTGACTTTATATAAAGCAAATGCTACTATAAAAACAAGAAAACACCAACCAATTAATCATTCACAGCAGAAAGGAGGAACAAAAAACATAATGAACGAATTAAAACTAGAATTTCAGTTGGAAACAACAGAGCTTCCGGCAGAGTTGGATAAAGTCTTACTAAGTTTCTTGAAAGCAGCTGTAGAAAAGGATTCTCCGGCACTTTTTGAGAAGCTCTATAATAAAACTTCATCTGTAATGAAAACATATTGCTTAAGTATGTATCTGCCTGGAGCCAGATTTACACCTGAGAAAATACTACTTTCTCAAAATAGATTCAGCATGACTTTTTCAGATGCAGATATGGGGGAATTGATTGAATTTTATAATGCATTTGCAGTTATGAAATATAAACCTTACCCTATGAACCAGAATTCTATGAAACTAATGTCGCTAAAAGCACAGAGAATTCCAGAAATAAAAGATACAGAACTTATTATAAAGATGAAGAGTGCGTTAATTGTTCGAAACCACAATTCTGAAGATAACAGTGATAAGTATTATACCTGTGAAGATGCGGAGTTTGAGAAAATGGTCACAGAGAATCTGAGGATATTCTTAGAGAAGTTAAATCTGGAAATGGATATCAGCAGTTTTTCCATAATGCCGGTAAAAGCAAAAAAAGTAGTGACAAAAGTGTGGGGGCGTCCGGCAGATGGAAGTATAGGAATATTCAAAATTACAGGGACATTGGAATTACTGAATCTTCTGCGAATGGCAGGACTTGGAAGTCGTAGATCAATCGGGCATGGACAATGGGAAGTCATATATTAGGAGGTATGCTATCATGGAAAAATATGTGATCACTCTTGGTGATTTCCTTAAAAATGCCGGGATCGTAGGATTTCATTATATGCTTAAATGTGCAGATGCAGAAGAAGGCGTTGATTTTGGCCATGGGGAAGAAGATCAGACCTTGTGGATCAATATGGATTTTGCCCAAAATGCGGACTGGACAGATATGTATTTCAAGGCTTTTATTGAGTATTTTGGACCATTTAGCACATATCAGAAAATTTTAGATAAAATCCAGATATGCATGGATAAGATAAAAAATGAAAGCTGGAATCCTGGTAAAACTGAAAAAGACGATCTGAAATTTATAAATGATAAGCTGTTATCGAACAGCTATCAGGCGGGATTTGCAAATATTCAAAAAAGTGTTCGGAATCCGGAAGTATATCAGCAACTGAAAAAGAATAAACTCAGCGATAAACTTTCGGCGGAAGAATTGAACAAACGCTTAGAAGAGCTTCAGGAATTTTTAAAACAGCCGGAGTGTAAGGAAACGTTTGCTATGAAAAGCATCATATATACGTATATCAATCGTTTCTGGAGTGGAAAAAGTTTTCTTTTACGAACAAATGCGAAGAAAAATATGCGAGAGGTGTTTGAAAAGGATTTTTCGGAACCATTTCGACAGTATTTAAAGGCTGATCATAAGAAAGCAAAAGATCTTTGCATTGATTGTGGTGATCCGATTGGACCGAAAGAAAAGATCTCGATAGCATTTATGAATGAAGTCGGCGATGATTTTACAAGAAAGCGTTCGGCGTTCTGGGATTGCAAAGTAGATGCATTTCTTTGTCCGGGATGTGCGTTTATATATGCATTAAGTCCTTTGGGATTTCGTCTTTATGCAAACAAATTTGTTTTTGTAAATATAAATAACAATGTCAGGGCATTGCTGGATGCGAACTCCAAAGTTGGAAAAGTTGATCAAGAAGGAGAAAAAACAGAAAACAAAAAGTATGCTCAGTGGTTTGCAGAGACGATCAATATCTTGTTGAGAGAGAAACAGCAGGAATTAACAAATGTGCAGGTGATTCTGCGGGGAATAGGCGCGGACGACAGATATAAATTAAGTATCATTCACAGAAAGATGCTGAAAATCATCAGTGAGCCAAGAGTATCAGACGCATTGACTGCATTGGCTAAAGCACCGCTTACAAAAATTAATAATGAGTTTGTAAATGTTCACGAAACAACGGTTATGAATCTTTTACAGCATCGAGAACAATATCGGTTGCTGAACTATTTACTTAAAGAAAATGTAAAAGAAGAATCAATGAACTTTTATATATTCTGGGTATATGAAGTGCAGCTGTGGACAGACCTTGTGGAGAAGTATCCGGAACGTGGAGAAAGACATCAGAAAGGAAAGGGGATTGCTATGTATTGCGGAAGTATTAAAAAAAGTGGAGCAGATCTAAGAAAAGCAATTATGAAAGCAAAAGGTTTAACTTCCGGTGATGGATTAAGAGGAATCGAATACCAGTTGTTAAATGCATTAGCTGTCAAAAATGTAGACAAGTTTATGGATATTGTACTGCGTTTATACAGTGCGTATGGTGGTCAGAGAACGGAAGATGGACATGAACTTCTGATTCCAAGCGGTTTTGTACAGATGTTAAATGATAAAGAAAAATTTACAAGATATGGATATGCATTTGTAATAGGATTAGAAGGATCCTATGAAAAAGAAAAGGAGGAAGCAAAATCATGAAAAGAGAAGGTTTAACATTTACAGTGATTTTCCTGGCAGAGAGTGCAAATTATGGAGAAGGAATTGGAAATATCTCATCTTTGAAAAAAATGAGTAGAGGAAATTGTCAGGAATATTCTTATATTTCCAGACAGGCATTGCGTTATAATATTGTACAGCAGGCAAACTGGGATACTACACCTGTGGATGGAAAAAGCGGTGTTGTACAGTTTGCGCCTTCCGCAACTATTGAGGAGTATCCGGAAATCGATCTGTTTGGATATATGAAAACAACAGCGAAAGGTGACGATCAGAATGGAGGAGCTTCTACCAGAAGTGCAGTAGCCAGACTTAGTAATGCAGTTGCTCTGGAGCCATTTCAGGGGAATCTTGAATTTCTTACCAATATGGGTCTTGCTGTAAGAGGAAACCTTCAGAATGGAATTGCACAGAGTGAAATTCAGCGTTCTTACTATTCCTATACGATGTCCATCGATCTGGACAGAGTTGGAGTAGATGGTGAGATTAATATCGCGGAAGAAGAGAAAGCAGAAAGAGTAAAGGTTCTGCTGGATTCTGTACAGTATTTATACAGAGATATAAAAGGAAGAAGAGAAAATCTCAGTCCTCTGTTTATCATTGGTGGAAGATACAGCAGAAAAAATCCGTTTTTTGAAAACAGAATCAAAGTAGAGAATAATAAAGTCAATGTGAATACATTACAGGAATTACTCGAGGATGATAATATCCGAGATTACACATATGCAGGTATCACTACCGGTACTTTTGACAATGAAGATAAATTAAAGGAGGTATTAAAAGCAGAGTCTGTAGGTGCTGTATTTAAACATCTGAAAGAGGAAGTGGATCAGTATTATGGAGAAGGCAATCAGAATTAAGTGTTTTCAGAATTTAGTAAATTATAGAAAACCGAGCAGTTTTATTATAAAAGAAACATTTCCTCTTCCGCCATATTCTACAGTTCTGGGAATGATTCATGCGGCGTGTGGATACAGAGAATTTCACCCTATGAAACTTTGTATCCAGGGAACAAACAGAGGAACCGTGTCTGAGCTTTATACACGATATTCATTTTCAGCAGGTACGAAATATGAAGAAGGACGACATCAACTTTGCGTTGAAGATGGAGAAAAATATGGGATTTTCAGAGGAATTGCCAATGTAGAGCTTGTATGTGATAATGATATGGTAATACATGTGATTCCGGAAGAGAGAGATTTTGAGAAAGTATATGAGTCTTTGAAAAATCCACCTCAGTATTTATCGTTGGGACGTTATGAGGATCTGCTGGATATAGAACGGGTAGATATTGTAAACATTCATGAAGAAGAGGAAGTTATTACAAAGAGGGATATGTATATACCGGTAAAATATGGAATAGAATTGGGGCATACTCATGGAACGGTGTATAACCTTACAAGAGAATATGAAATCACAAAACAGGGATTACGGCGCTGGAAAAAAGAAAATGGAAGGGTAAAGGCGTACTATTGCTCCGCGGGTACTTCCATAGATGAAGGTGCGTATGTAGATGATTTTGAGGAAGATGCAGCTCTGATATTTTGCTGATAAAAAAATATGTTTTGTAGTGACTAAGTGATAAAGGGAATTGTGCATAGCTGGGAGGCGGGACTGTGGTTCTGCCTCCGGAAGGAGACATTATGGAATATTATGCGAAGTCCGAAAAAAAGATTCTGCCACAGGCAGAGATAGATAAAACTGAGAAGACTTTGAAAAATATTATGGTATGCCTTGAAGATGAACTTACGGAAACAGAACAAAAAATTATCAGAAACAATATAGTACATCTACCGGAGAATAAAAAAGAGAAGCAGAAAACATTAAAGGAACATCAGAATGACATTGTAAAATGTGCAGAGATGTTTTTTTTAGAATACGGAAAATATTTTACAGAAAAAGAGAAAGAGCTGGTCGTAGAAGCTTGCAGAATACATGATTGGGGAAAAGCCAATATGATTTTTCAGGGATTGGTAAGTCCTGCATCAGTGAAAAAATCAGGCATGAGCATTGGGCAAAATGTGCAGATCCCTCATGGATTTTTAAGTGCAGTTACGATATCAAAAAAAGAATTTAAAAAATTATCAGATTTGTTTTGTGAAGAAGACTATGGACCATTTGTTACAGCAATTTATCATCATCATGACAGAGAAGATATTTATGAAGGCCCTGCAATTCAGGAATATGCAAAAAAATATTATCTGGAACAGATCAGTGAATATTTGGGAAAAGATATAAAAAAGCTGTATTGCAGCAATCAGAATAAATTGTTATATCGCAATAATTCCTATACGCCTAAGGCTGTGATTGCATCGGATATATGGGAGAAATATCTTTTGATCAAAGGTCTGCTTAATAAATTTGATTATACAGTAAGTGCAGGATATGAGGTATCGGAAATTGTACCTGATCTGCAGGAAAAGAAACTGAAGAAAAGTATAGAAATGCATTTGAGGGAAAAAGAATTAAGACCTGCACAAAAGTTTATGATGGAGCATGCAGATGAAAATCTGGTTGTGGTGGCACCTACAGGGTCAGGAAAAACAGAAGCTGCGTTATTGTGGCTTAATGGAGAAAAGGGATTCTATACACTTCCGTTGAAGGTATCCTCCAATGCGATTTATTCTCGTATCAAAAATAATTATTCTTATGAAAATGCGGCAATATTACATTCTGATAGTATGTCTATGTATTTGAAAGAATTTACGGAAGATGATTCGGAAATCAGTACGAAGTATGATCGCGCAAAAATGTTGGCATATCCTTTGACAGTCTGTACGGTGGATCAGCTTTTTAAATTTGTTTATAAAGCATTGGGAACAGAGATTTTTGCAGCAACTTTGAAATATTCCAAATTAATTTTGGATGAGATTCAATCGTATGAACCGATGATTATTGCAACGATTATTCATGGTCTGAAGACGATTCGGGATATGGGAGGACGTTTTGCAATCATTACAGCGACCTTTCCGCCGGTGTTGAAGGACTTTATGGAAAAGAGTGGATTGATAGAAGGAAAAGATTATCAGTTTAAAGATTTTTCGGGAAGTGAATACTCGGTTAATCAGGTGGTAAGGCATAAGATTCAGATACAAAAATCTGAAATAAATGTTAATGAGATACTGGAACAGGGGCAGAATAAAAAGGTACTGGTCATCTGTAATACGGTTTCCAAAGCTCAGAAAATTTACAGAGAAATGCAGGAAAAAACAGATAGAGTGAATCTGTTACATTCTCGTTATATCAGAAGAGACAGGGCTTATCTGGAAGATCAGATCATGAAATTTTCTGGATCGGAAGAAACCGGGATATGGATAACAACACAGATTGTAGAAGCAAGTCTGGATATAGATTTTGATGTGCTTTTTACGGAAATGTGTACAGCGGATAGTCTTTTACAGAGGATGGGACGCTGCAATAGAAAGGGAAGATATTTTCCGGAAGAAGCAAATGTTATTATATATGATAACAGGAATGGAGTTGGGAAAAAAAGTATTTATGATCCGACGATGTATGATCGTTCTTTGAAATTGTTGGCTGAATATGAAGGGATACCATTTGGAGAAGACAGAAAAACATTTTATATGAACCAGGTGTATGATCCGAAAGAAATAAAAGAAACCGGATATTATAAAGAAATTGAAGAATATCTGGATAAACTTGATCGGATTCATCCAACGGATTATAAGCTGAAAGAGGCTAAAGTAAGAGACATTAAGAGCGTGACGGTTGTGCCGGAAGAGATTTATAAGGAAAAAAAAGAGTTGTTTGATCATGGGGTGGAATTTTTAAGAGAGCCACATATAAAAAAAGAGATTAAAAATCTTATAAGATCTAAACTGGAAGAGTTGACTTTAAGCATAGGTATTTATAACAAATATCCGGAAGAAATAGACCGGACATCTATTGGATTTAAAAATTATAAATCGGTTACAGATATTTATCGTACAGAATACAAATATGATTTTGATCCTGAAACGGGTAAGGGAGCTGGTTTGCTGACTTCGGAAATATTCGAACAAAATGGTATATTTGTATAAGAAAAGAGAATCCATTACTATTTTACATGCGAACATAAGCTGTTTGAGAAATGACTTTGAAGATATGAAACGGATGTGGTCTATTTCACAATATGCTTGTCGACCTATAATAGAGCAAAAAATACGGGAGGTCGACAAAGGTGATGTTTTATTGTAAAAATAGAAAAATTTTCATAATATTATTAAAAATTGTATTCGACAAATAAAGAAGATGACAAGGTTGACAGAAAATGGTAGAATTAGGCTTGTAGTATAAGGGATTGTGAAGGATGGGTATTAATAGAAACATTGTGGAATGTAAATGAATCTGGTCCTACTTTGATTAGTCTTTCTGATGGTCGTATTAATAGAAACATTGTGGAATGTAAATGAATCTATGCGATACGTGCCAGTCTTACGGAGACAGTATTAATAGAAACATTGTGGAATGTAAATTGATTTTACTGGCTTTTCAGCATTTTACAAGGGATTCGTATTAATAGAAACATTGTGGAATGTAAATGTTTTCTAATTTTGTCACCTTGCTCTTTGACCACAGCGTATTAATAGAAACATTGTGGAATGTAAATATCTTTATGGCTTTCCAGTTGTTTGCGTCTGTATAGTCGTATTAATAGAAACATTGTGGAATGTAAATGATACATCCGTCAGCGGAGTAAGGTACTTGTTGCCTGTATTAATAGAAACATTGTGGAATGTAAATTTAGTTAAATGGCAGCTCCTCATCTGTACCGTCTGGGTATTAATAGAAACATTGTGGAATGTAAATATGGCACTGTTTACAGTTCCGATTGCTCCATTAACGGTATTAATAGAAACATTGTGGAATGTAAATAAAAATTTCGCATTGTGGTTGCAGTGAGAGGGAAACAGTATTAATAGAAACATTGTGGAATGTAAATACACAGTGGAGTCTGTAGATGGTTGTGCTCTGAGATTGTATTAATAGAAACATTGTGAAATGTAAATCCAACGGATTTGTACAATGGATTAGATGCTGTGTACGGTATTAATAGAAACATTGTGGAATGTAAATTTTTGTGACAGTAGCTTTTGCCACTCCATATCGCTGTATTAATAGAAACATTGTGGAATGTAAATTCTACTTCACCTCTTCCATTTGGCTTTCTACGGTATCTGTATTAATAGAAACATTGTGGAATGTAAATTCTTTTTACTCCTCTCCGAATAATGTTGGTTCGTCTGTATTAATAGAAACATTGTGGAATGTAAATTATGAAATGGGCAAGCAAAACATCCTTTTGGTGTGCGTATTAATAGAAACATTGTGGAATGTAAATGTACATGTCGGCAGAAGGTAAGAATTTCTATATTGGTATTAATAGAAACATTGTGGAATGTAAATACATGGGCTGACATCGAAGTAGCGCTTGCGACTGAGTATTAATAGAAACATTGTGGAATGTAAATGAACCTTATTAGTGGTCACATACTGCCACCACCTCGTATTAATAGAAACATTGTGGAATGTAAATGTGGAATCAGCGCTGTGACAATGTTTTCCGCCGTTCTGTATTAATAGAAACATTGTGGAATGTAAATAAAGACAAAGCAAAAGCAGACAAGGTAACTGGTGCTGTGTATTAATAGAAACATTGTGGAATGTAAATTCTGCTGCAAAATACCTGTTGTCAAAAGGGTTCGGCTTGAGTATTAATAGAAACATTGTGGAATGTAAATAGAGGACAGGTTATCGCAACTCCTGTTGAGAACATCGTATTAATAGAAACATTGTGGAATGTAAATTCCAGTGTTTTGTGAACTCCTGTTCGTTCATCGTTCGTATTAATAGAAACATTGTGGAATGTAAATAGGCTCAACTACCGTGTCACCACGTTCCACATTGAGTATTAATAGAAACATTGTGGAATGTAAATTTGAGTACAGATACCACGGCTGTGTGCGGATCTCGGTATTAATAGAAACATTGTGGAATGTAAATTAACTTTCTTAAGACTCTCAGCTCCCGCCTTGTTGTTGTATTAATAGAAACATTGTGGAATGTAAATGCAGGTGGATCAGTAGCCGGCTTTACCCAGATGCCAGTATTAATAGAAACATTGTGGAATGTAAATAACTTAATTCCCGTAACCTTAGTTGAACCGCTCCCCGTATTAATAGAAACATTGTGGAATGTAAATTTGCCTGCTAATAATTTGTAATTTAGTCATGTTTCCCGTATTAATAGAAACATTGTGGAATGTAAATTCTTGACCGGTTTCTTATGTCCATACTTCCCGATCGTATTAATAGAAACATTGTGGAATGTAAATCTCCGGCAATCCCCCTTCTTACGAAGGAACCGACAAGTATTAATAGAAACATTGTGGAATGTAAATATGTAATCATTGTTTCCAATTGCGCAGCCCCAGTCGTAGTATTAATAGAAACATTGTGGAATGTAAATACGATAATCCTGATCGTAGCCATGAGAGTCGTCTTGTATTAATAGAAACATTGTGGAATGTAAATATAACACGAAGGTGATCCGGTACGGACGGCAGCAGGGTATTAATAGAAACATTGTGGAATGTAAATCTCATTAAGTCAACTGTGATCGTTGCATTGATGCTATCGTATTAATAGAAACATTGTGGAATGTAAATTAAAATACGATCTGGTGTGTTCTGGCAATCGTTTATAGTATTAATAGAAACATTGTGGAATGTAAATATAGGAGCTGTTAGCAGCGGCACGAGCGGATAGTCAGTATTAATAGAAACATTGTGGAATGTAAATCTCCGGAATCATCGCATAAACGGCAATGTGTCTGAGTATTAATAGAAACATTGTGGAATGTAAAGAAGGCTGTGAGCGCGTCTGTAACAATATCCGACGTAGTATTAATAGAAACATTATGGAATGTAAAAAAACTTTACCGGATGATTAAAAAAAGGAAGGTATCCTTGTATAAGGAGGAGAGAAACTATGGACGATAGAATCACAGGAGTGATGATTTACTATTATTTCGTGTGCAAACGCAAGTTGTGGTACTTTTGTCATGATATTCGTATGGAAACAGAAAATGAAGATGTAATTCTTGGGAAAATATTGGATGAGAGCAGTTATAAGAAAAAAGATAAGCACATCAATATTGATGATATTATAAACATCGATTTTATCAGTGAACACAAGGAATTGCATGAAGTGAAAAAAAGCAAAGCGGTGGAAGAGGCGGGAATCTGGCAAGTGAAGTATTATCTGTATTATTTACAAAAGCGAGGAGTAAATGGTATTAAGGGAAAGATAGATTATCCGTTGTTGAAAAAGTCGGTAGTTGTTGAATTAACAGAAAAAGATATAGAAATTTTGGAAAGAATCATTTTGGAAATTACAGAAATTAAACATACGGATATTCCGCCAATTTGTGAAAATAGTAAATTATGTAAGAAGTGTGCATATTTTGATTTATGTATCATATAAACATTGGATTTGTATATCGGGGGTAAAGCATGAAGCAAAGTTTTTATGTTTATAATAACGGAGATCTGAAACGTAAAGATAATACTCTTCAGTTCACAAATTATG
>OGOW01003931.1_pt1 | contig 10216 bp, 12 predicted proteins | sample 1552781 | NCBI WGS metagenome assembly OGOW01 (sample SAMEA2580145, study PRJEB22360) | human gut metagenome | biome: human gut; feature: human-associated habitat; material: faeces | place: Denmark | collected 2008/2010 | reverse complement strand
CCCGGCGGGGCTGGGCATGGGCTGCTTTGTGCGGTGCAACCCTGGCAGAGTATCCACGGGCGGTCAACCCAGAAGAGCGGAGGCGGCAGCCTGCCACGTCGGAAAGCTCCAAAATTCGCTCTTGTCGTGGTTCGTGTTCAAGCCGTCCAGGCGGGCGACGGTGCAAAGGCTGGTGGTGTGGTTCCATCCCTCGACCGTGTAGCCTGCGGCCTCTAGGCGGCGAATGGCGGCGAGTTCTGCGCGCTGGCACTGGCGGATTTTTTCGGGAATCATTGTAACAGCTCCTTTTCGTTTTCGTGTGGCCCGTGTGGGCTGGGGCGGGGCCGCTTTCGTGCGGTGCGGCCCTGCTGGGGTGTCCGCTTTATACTGCCGTTCCGATTGCTTCCAGCGGGGCGGCCAGCTTTTCGCGCTCCATTGCGTCAAGGTTGATCTTTGCGAGTGTTTCCGGGTCGAACTTTTTCCAAAGCCAGTCGGCACACTCTGCTTTCGAGTGCATCATAGTTGCAACGGCTCGACCGCTGCGGGACTCGACGATATTCCAGCGGCGGGCCTTGCACTTTTGGGCTATGCTCTGCGGGATGATCTCACGGGTGACAAAGAACGTATAGCCGCAACGCTCAACGCGGAACCCCTCGACCGTGTGACGGTGGCGGCTGCGATCCCGGTAAGTCAAGACGGTTTCAAAAAGTTCCGGCTTGCTGGGGATCTTCACGGGGTTCTTCTCGACCTTGCAAGCGCCCAGGGCGGCAAGGTTTTTTGTGCAAGCCTCGCGGGTCTTGCTGTCCGACAATGCGCCGATCCGCTTTAATGCGTCGATGATGGCGGCGGTGTTTTCGTCGGCGTGGGCCGCGTCCGCCTGCACCAACTTCATAAGCTGGTTGAGTCTGGCAGCGGAGCAGGGGAAAAACTGGGGAAGAATGATCTCCATGATGCTGTTCGGGTCGTTGTGGAGAACGATCTGGATCGCGTCGGGGTTCCGGGGCTTGCTGCTCTTCTTGGCGGCAGGCTGGGGAGCCTCTACGAGTTCGGGCAGCTCGTGGTGCTCTTCCACGGCCACGACGACGCGGGCGGCTGCCTGCTGTGCTGCCTGCCGTGCCTCTGTTGTAACGTCCTGGGCGATTGCCTCCGCGGCGGTTTTGATGGCGGCGGATACTCTCGCGGCGCGCCGCTGCTCTGCCAGCATCTTGTTATAGGCCTTGATCTCGTCGATGTTCTTAAAGCGGCCAGCGGGGGCGGGCTTGTTGCTTTCAACCTGTAAGCAACTGAACATATACGACGTGGTGGGGTAGTAGTGGGCCGCGGGCTGTAATTCTTTGCCTGCGGCCTCTGCCGCCTTGATCTGGGCCTTGCTGGGCTTGTCGGTGTACTTCCACAGTGGGCAGGTGAACAGGGCTTTTTCTCCCCTCTTCACACTCTTGCCGTTGTCTTTCCACCATGCGAAAGTGTGGACTTGAGAGGCGGCCAGCGCGTCGAGGCCGTCCGGGATATGCTCGACGGCGTGGGCGATCTGCTCCGGGGTGTATGCCGCGGCGGCGATCTCGTGCCGCTGGGCGGGGGTCAAGTGCGCTTGCACGCTCTTCAAAATCATTTCTTCATTCGTCATAGTGGTAAAACCTCCTGCGTTTTAGTTGTGGTTCATCCCGGCGGGGCCGGGTAGATGGGGCGGGGCTGCTTTACGGTGCAACCCTGCTAGAGTATCCGGCGGCGGTTAGTCGTCCACGTCGTCGCAGTCGTGGCAATAAAGCGCGTCAATAACGCGGTCGTCGGTGTAGTCGTCCGGGGTGTCGTTGTCCTCTACAACGAGTTGCACCCGGTCATAAATACGCAGATCGGTTTTTGCATCGACGGTAAAAAACCAGTCGCAGCCGTCGCCCAGGTCGGTGCACCACTTTTCCCCGCCCATGCGGGGGTGATCCCCCGGTTTCATCCAAGTCCTTCATTTCTGCTGCCTTTTCCCCGCCCATGCGGGGGTGATCCTCACTTTTCCACGGACTTTGCCCCAAAATGTTGCTTTTCCCCGCCCATGCGGGGGTGATCCCTCGCAGTTGTTGCAAAATACATCTAGGTGTAGCTTTTCCCCGCCCATGCGGGGGTGATCCCGTTGAGAAGCAGGGCATTTTCGAGCTCTAAGGCTTTTCCCCGCCCATGCGGGGGTGATCCTGCGTAGGCCCGTAGCCATACACAGCCGGACAACTTTTCCCCGCCCATGCGGGGGTGATCCCTGTCATCGTTTTTGTTCACTGCCGGATTGTCGCTTTTCCCCGCCCATGCGGGGGTGATCCCGTTATTCGGCGTGCAACATACAGCGTGGATGCCTTTTCCCCGCCCATGCGGGGGTGATCCTGTGAGCAGCTGGCTGCAGAGAGGATGAGAAAACTTTTCCCCGCCCATGCGGGGGTGATCCTCTAACCAAAGTTAGATTTTAAGAGGGGGGCAGCTTTTCCCCGCCCATGCGGGGGTGATCCTCTGCCAAAGCATACAGGCGAGTTACAAGCGGGCTTTTCCCCGCCCATGCGGGGGTGATCCCACCACAGCGCCAAGCTGTCAAGCAGCAGCCAGCTTTTCCCCGCCCATGCGGGGGTGATCCTGACTGCCCGGGGCAGGGTGCGCAGCTCGTGGGCTTTTCCCCGCCCATGCGGGGGTGATCCCGTACCACCCGCATCTCCACTTGCTGCTGTGCGCTTTTCCCCGCCCATGCGGGGGTGATCCCCGAGTATCAAGCCGCCATAGAGCTACCCGAAGCTTTTCCCCGCCCATGCGGGGGTGATCCCGCCAAGCAGAAGAAATCGTCCAAGTACAGCCACTTTTCCCCGCCTGCGCGGGGGTGATCCCTATGGCGTGAACATCTACGATGCACAGGGCAACTTTTCCCCGCCCTGCGGGGATACTCCATAGAATAATTGGTGCAATGCGGGAGCGTTCAAGCTTAACCTGAGGATGCAGAAGCAAATTACAAGAAAGAAGGTGAAACAATGGAACATGAATATGAAGCACTATTCAGAGCGATTTTGGAGCTTATCGACAAATGCGACACGATTGAAGAATTGCGTGAGAGCGTGAAGCGTATCATAGGCGAGGGTTAAGCTGAGATGCATTTTTCCCCGCCTACGCGGGGGTGATCCCAATGTCATCGGCAGAACAACTGACGTTGACCCCTTTTCCCCGCTCACGCGGGGGTGATCCCTATACGACCAGCACAAGCGACAAGTCAAAGGACTTTTCCCCGCCTACGCGGGGGTGATCCCTCGGTCAGGGTGGTTATGTCCATCTGCTCCAGCTTTTCCCCGCCTACGCGGGGGTGATCCCGGTATTCAGATTGTGTCCTATCGTGGCGAGGACTTTTCCCCGCCTATGCGGGGGTGATCCCAGCCACAGATCGTATGCCTCACGGGAGGTTGCCTTTTCCCCGCCCATGCGGGGGTTCTACATTGACAACCCTGCGCAAAAAGCAGATAATAGGCTTATCTTGAATGCAGAGCGAGGGAAAGTATATGCTGTATTTTGAAAACGATTACTGCGAGGGTGCGCATCCGGCGATCTTACAGAAGCTGGTGGAGACCAACTTTGAAAAGGTCTCCGGTTACGGCACCGATCCCTATTGCGCCAGTGCGCGGGAGAAGATCCGCGCGGCGTGCGGCGCACCGGATGCCGATGTCTGGTTCATTTCGGGCGGCACCCAGAGCAACGCCATCGTCATTGCATCGATGCTGCGCCGCTGGGAGGGTGTGCTGGCCGCATCCACCGGCCATGTGGCTGCCCACGAGGCCGGTGCCATCGAGTTCACGGGCCACAAGGTCATCGGCCTGCCGCACACCAACGGCAAGCTGGATGCCGGGACGGTTGAGGACTGGTGCAGGACCTTCTATGCCGATGGCAATGTGGACCACCTCGTGTTCCCGGGCATGGTGTACATCTCCCACCCGTCGGAGTACGGCACCCTGTACACCAAGGCAGAGCTGGAAGCGCTGTCCGCTGTCTGCCATAAGTACCACATGCCGCTGTTTATGGACGGTGCCCGTCTGGGCTATGGTCTGGCCGCCGAGGGCACCGATGTGACGCTGGCCGATGTGGCCCGCCTGACCGATGTGTTCTACATCGGCGGCACCAAGGTGGGTGCGCTCTGCGGCGAGGCAGTTGTGTTCCCCCACGGCGCACCGGCTCACTTTATGACCATGGTCAAGCAGCAGGGCGCTCTGCTGGCAAAGGGCCGTCTGCTGGGCATCCAGTTCGATGTGCTGTTCACCGATGACCTGTACCAGACCATCAGCAAAAATGCCATTGAGACCGCCGCCGTGCTCAAGAAGGGACTGGCCGAAAAGGGCTATTCGTTCTTCATGGATTCGCCCACGAATCAGGTGTTCATCGTGTTGTCCAACGAGCAGCTGGCCGCGCTGGAAGGCAAGGCCAAGTTCGGCTTCTGGGAGAAGTACGATGATACCCACACCGTTGTCCGCATTGCCACCAGCTGGGCCACCCGGATGGAAGAGGTGGAGCAGCTGCTTGAGCTGATGTAAGGGCACACCTGCCAAATGGCGGAGCGTCTCTTTGTGCAGGATGCAGATTGTATTTCCTGCGCGGATATGCTATTCTTAACTGGATAAAGACTGCACTTTGTGCACCGTGGAAGGATGGTTTGTATTATGGGCTTTTTTGACAAGCTTTTTGGCGGCAAGGCCGCATCCGAGACGAAATTTTCCGGCCAGAAGATGACGGTTATGCTTCCCATTGACGGCAAGGTGATCCCGCTGGAGCAGCTGCCTGACGAGACTTTTGCCTCCGCGATCCTGGGCCCCGGCTGCGGCGTGGAGCCCACCGGCGACACCGTTTATGCTCCCTTTGACGGCACCGTTACGCAGGTGCCCGAAAGCCTGCACGCCGTTGGTATGATGAGCGATGACGGCATTGAGCTGCTGATCCATGTCGGCATGGACACGGTGGAGATGAAGGGACAGGGCTTTACCTCCCTGACCAAAGAAGGGGCTAAGGTCAAGGCCGGCACCCCGCTGCTGAAGGTGGATCTGGAAGCCATCCGCGCCGCAGGCCACCCCACTGCAACGGCCCTCATCGTGACCAACAGTGATGACTTGCCGGAGATCAGTGTTGCTGCAAACGGCGATGCTGCCGCTGGCACGCCGGTGTTCAAGTTCAAGAAATAAGTGAGCAGATCCCCCGGAGGCAGAGTGCTTTCGGGGGATTTTTGCGGAGAAAAGTCGTACTTATTTGCAAAAAATGCTGGATTTTGCGCGATTTTCTCTTGCATTGCAGGGAGAGTTGTGCTAGAGTAAGCAAAGTGTGAGCCAAAAACCGGTATTGTGAGAGGAAAAGTATATGGAAACAAAAAAGAAGCACGAATTATCCCTTGCAAAACGCATGGCGATCTCTCTGGTCTGCGGCCTGGTGGCCGGTCTGGCCTTTATGTTCCTGCGGGAGCATCTGAACGCCAGCGGTCAGGCACAGACCTGGACCACCATCAACAACCTGCTGTTCCAGGATATCACCGCCGAGGGCGCTGAGCGTTCCTTTGGCATCTTCTACATCATCGGCCAGCTCTTCATCAAGGCGCTGCAACTGGTGATCATCCCCATGGTCTTTACCTCCATTTCGCTGGCCATCGGCAGCATTGCAGACACCCGCACCATGGGCCGCATTTCCGCAAAGACCCTGTTCTGGTTCCTGCTGTGCTCCTTCCTGGCGCTGCTGCTGGCAGGCTGTGTGGGCTACGGCACCTACTCCATGGGCCTGTTCAACACCCGCATCGAGGGTCTGGCAGAAGCCAGCGGTTCCACCGGTTCCAACCCCCTGAACGTGGTGCTGAACATCATCCCCTCCAACATCATCACTGCCTTTGGCAGCAATGGCGCTGTGCTTTCCAGCGTGTTCCTGGCAGTGGCCATCGGCCTGAGCATGAACACCCTGGGCGAGAGCCGCACCGCGACCCTGCGCCGCCTGCTGGGCGAGGTCAACGATGTGGTGGTCGTGTTCCTGAACTTCATCGTCAGCAACTTTGCCCCCTTTGCAGTCTTTGTGCTGCTGACCCGCACCTTCGCCATCTACGGCATCGATTACCTCAAGCCCGCGCTGGTCTATGTGGTGGTCACGGTGATCCTGCTGCTGGTCTTCCTTGTGGTGGCCTATCCGCTGGTCGTGGCACTGGGTGCCAAGCTGAACCCCATCAAGTTCATCAAAAAGATCGCAAACGTGGCCGTTTTCGGCTTCTCCACCTCTTCCAGCGCTGCGACCCTGCCCCTGAACATCAAGGTCAGCGAGGAAGAGTTCGGCGTGGATGAGAGCATTGCCTCCTTTGTTCTGCCGCTGGGCATGACCATCAACATGGACGGCACCGCCATCATGCAGGTCATCGCCACGGTGTTCATTGCGGGCTGCGCCGGTTATACCGTCACGCCCGGTCAACTGGTGGTGGTAGCGCTGCTGGCGCTGCTGGCTTCGGTGGGCACCCCGGCAGCTCCCGGTGCAGGGGCGGTCATCCTCTTCACCATCCTGTCCGGCATGGGCTTCGTCAATGACGGCGCGTTGCTGGCCTATTCCCTGATCCTTGCCATCAACCGCCCCATCGAGATGCTCGTCACCTCCCTGAATGTCGTCGGCGATGCCGTCGCCAGCATCTGCGTCGCCAAGAGCGAAGGGCTGCTGAAAGAGGAAGTCTATAATAAGTAAGAGCGAGATAAAAGGAACTCCTTGACTTTTTGCCCACAGGTGCGTATAATAAGGGCAGGAAAGTAATGAGTCCATTGGTCTCACAAGAGCAAAGCAAGAAGCCCCCCGGTATTGCGAGTACCGAGGGGCTTCCTGTTTGCTGGGGGTTAGTGCTTGCCGTTCACGAAGAACTGTTCGTCAAGCCACTTGCAAACATAGTAAGCGACTACGCTTGCTGCGACGGACAGAAGGAAAGTAACCAAAACGCCCATTGATCTCACCTCCCTTCCATGTAAAATGGGCCGGAGTGGAGCGGCAAGTATAGAATAACACAGAATTCGACAATTTTCAATTTTACAAGAGATATCCTCTCTTTACAATTGCGGCGTCGGCGGCACGAAGCTTTTACACAAGCTTTTCCTCTCCATGGTTTCGGGCGGCGGGGAAGTTCGGTACAATAAAACCGTTCCGAGAGAAGCATGAAAGAAGGGCCCAAGGGGCGCCAAAAGAGAGGATTTCCGTATGAAAGAGAACAAGATCACCCGCCGCAATTTCCTGAAGGTCGGTGCTGCGGCATCGGCTGCCGGTCTGCTGAGTGCTGCCCCGGTGGCGGCCAGCGCAGCCCAGCCGGATGCCGTCGGCGCTGCGGAAGAAGAGAACGGTCTGCTGGATTTTCTGAAGAAACCGAAATATATTTTCCTGTTCATCGGCGACGGCATGGGCACTGCCCAGATCCAGTCTGCCCGCTTTTATAAGGGCACCACCGAGAACAACGGGGCCATCACCGAGGGGGAGCTGAGCTTCACCTCCTTCCCCGAAGTCGGCAGCGTGACCACCTACGACAGCACATCCTTCTGCCCGGACTCCGCGTCCACCGCGACCGCCATCGCCACCGGCAATAAGACCGAGAGCGGCGTCATCAACATGTGCCCGTGGACCCGCGATGTGCCCTACGAGACCATCGCCGAGAAGCTGCACAAGCAGAAAAACTATAAGGTCGGCGTGGTGTCCACCGTCAACATCGACCATGCCACCCCTGCCGCCTTCTACGCCCACCAGAACACCCGCAAGAACTACTACCAGATCGGCGTAGAGCTGGCCAATTCCGGCTTCGAATACTTTGCGGGCGGCGAGTTCCAGAAGGTGAACGGCGATGGCACCGGCCCCAACAACCACGAGGTGGCTGCACAGGCCGGTTACAACGTTGTCACCACCCAGGCCGGTGCTGCTGCCCTGAAGGCCGGGGCAGGCAAGACCCTGATCATTGCCGAGAATCTGGCCGACGGCAAGGCCATGAACTACGCCATGGATGCCGCTCCGGGAGAGTGGCAGCTGACCGACTATGTCCGCAAGGGCATTGAGCTGCTGGACAACAGCAACGGCTTCTTTATGATGGTGGAGTCCGGCAAGATCGACTGGGCCTGCCACGCCAACGATGCCGCTGCCTCCATCCATGATGTGATCGAGATGCACAACGCGGTGCAGGCCGCTGTGGAGTTCTACGCCCAGCATCCCGATGATACCCTGATCCTGGTGACCGCTGACCACGAGACCGGCGGTCTGGGCATTGGCTACAAGACCACCAACTACGACACCTTCCTGACCAATCTGGCCCACCAGAAGATGTCCTACGCAAAGTTCGATTCCACCTATGTGAACAACTACGTGAAGAATCAGACTCCCTTTGAGACCGCTATGCAGGACGTGAAGGCAAACTTCGGCCTGACCCTGCCCACCGACCCCGATGCCGCCAACGCAGGCAAGCTGCTGCTGACCGACTACGAGGTGGAGAACCTGCGCACCGCTTACGAGCGCACCCTCAAGGTCGGCTCTTCCAGCCAGAGCAAGATGAGCCAGCAGGATTACGAGCTGTATGGCACCTACATCCCCTTCAGCATGGCCATCTGCCACACCATCAACCACAAGTCCGGTGTGGATCACACCACCTACGCCCACACCGGTGCCATGGTGAACCTCTACGCCCGTGGTCAGGGTGCAGACAAGTTCCGCGGCGTGTATGACAACACCGAGATCTTCCACAAGCTGGCTGAGCTGACCGATGTGCAGTAAATAACCAGCCCATTTGTACCCCAAAGCCCTCCGGGACGAGACGCACCGGAGGGCTTTTTGTGTAGGCCGGAATTGTGCACCCCGCCAAAAATCTGCCCCGCGAATTGGGAAAGATGATGGGAGTTGTGGTTGCAATGGGCCGGAAAAAGGCATATAATAAGACCATCAACAGAGTAAGGCCATGCGCGTTAAGTGCCGCATCAACGGGGAGTTGTGCTGCGGACGAAGGTAAGACCCGCGGTGCATGGCCTGCATCCCGCTGCTGCATGGACTTGGGTGCAGATGGGGCCGTCTGCGGCCCCGTCTGGATGTGAACCGTTGAATCACGCCCTCCTTTGTGCGGTTTGTCACAGGGGAGGGCGTTTTGCATTGCCCGCCCCGCGGTTCCCGAAACAGGGGAGGACAATTGATATGAACCATTCCAGAAATTCCGTCCGCAAGCTCACCATGCTGGCCCTGCTCACTGCCATGAGCATCGTGTTTGCCCGGGTGCTGAGCATTTCCACCGGCTTTGTCCGGTTCAACCTGGGCAGCCTGCCCACCCTGCTGGCCGCTGTGCTGTTCGGGCCGGTGGAGGGCTTTGCCGTGGGTGCAGTGGCCGATATGATCGGCGGCACCCTTTCCGGCTACGCCATCAATCCGCTGATCACGCTGGGAGCAGGCTCCATCGGCCTGACGGCGGGCCTTCTCTGGCGCGCCCTGCCCAACCTGCGGCTGGGCCTGCGCACCCAGATCAGCGTGTTTGCCGGCCATGCGGTGGGCTCCATTGTCATCAACTCGCTGGCACTCCACCTCTTCTATAACTATCCGTGGAGCGTGCTGGTGACCCGCATTCCCAACGCGCTGGTCCTGGCAGCGGTGAACACCGTGCTGGTGCGCCTGCTGCTGGAAAACAAAACGATTCGAGGCATTGCACAATGAACTACGAAGAAGCGCTGAACTATATCCACGCCGTCCAGTGGGCAGGGCACAAGCCGGGCCTGACCCGCACCCGGACCCTGCTGGCCGCACTGGGAGATCCGCACAAGCAGCTGAGATTCATCCATGTGGCGGGCACCAACGGCAAGGGCAGCACCGCGGCCATGCTGGCCTCCTGCCTGCAGGCGGCGGGTTACCGGGTGGGCCTGTATACTTCGCCCTTTATCAACCGGTTCAACGAGCGCATTCAGGTAAACGGCCAACAGATCCCGGACGAGGCGCTGGTGCGGTTGGTGGAGCGTGTGAAGCCCGCTGCCGATGCCATGACCGATATCCCCACCGAGTTCGAGATCATCACGGCGTTGGGAATGCTCTGGTTCGCTGAGACGAAATGCGACATCGTGGTGCTGGAGGTGGGCCTGGGCGGCACGCTGGATTCCACCAACGTCATCGACCCGCCGGAGTGCGCGGTCATCACGGCGCTGGGCATGGATCATGTGAAGGAGCTGGGCCCCACCCTGGCCGATATCGCGTCGGCCAAGGCGGGCATCATCAAGCCGGGCAGTCCGGTGGT
>OGOW01003915.1_pt1 | contig 10250 bp, 7 predicted proteins | sample 1552781 | NCBI WGS metagenome assembly OGOW01 (sample SAMEA2580145, study PRJEB22360) | human gut metagenome | biome: human gut; feature: human-associated habitat; material: faeces | place: Denmark | collected 2008/2010 | reverse complement strand
TTATATCAAAAGAAATCTGGAGAATGTAGTAAGACAGGTAACCAGGGAATATCCGGTACTCCTGGTAACGGGACCTAGACAGGTAGGAAAGACGACAATGCTCCAAAAACTGATGGAGGGAACGGAGCGGGGATATGTAACCCTGGATGATTTGAACGAAAGAAATATTGCAAAGACCGATCCGGAACTGTTTTTGCAACTGCATAAACCACCTGTATTGATTGATGAGGTTCAATATGCACCGGAACTGTTTACTTATATCAAGATATATGTAGATAAAAACCATGAGCCGGGAGCATTTTGGCTTACGGGATCACAGGTGTTCAAATTGATGCAGGGAGTACAGGAGTCACTGGCAGGAAGAGTGGCAGTACTTTCACTTACATCACTGTCACAGGCAGAGATATCCGGCGGGACGATGAAACCGTTTACGGTAGATCTGGAGGATTTAAGCGAGAGGCAGAAAGAGAGAGAGCAAGCTGATACAAGAGAGATCTTTGAGCGGATTTATCAGGGCTCCATGCCGGCGATCGTAAGCGGTATTAACAGTAACAGTCAGCTTTTTTACAGCAGTTATCTGTCTACTTATATTGAGCGGGATGTAAGAGAATTATCGGATGCCATAGATTCGCTTAAGTTCCTCCGGTTTATTACTGCGGTGGCAGCAAGATGTGGGCAGATGGTTAACGCGGCAGAGATTGCCAGAGATGCAGATATCAATCAGACGCAGGCGAAGGATTGGCTGACAATTCTGGAAACGCTGGGAATTATTTTTTATCTTCATCCGTATTCTAATAATTTGTTGAAACGCCTTGTGAAAACGCCAAAACTGTATTTCTACGATACGGGTCTGGTGTGTTACCTGACGAAATGGAGCAGTGCGGAAACGTTAGAATGCGGTGCTATGAACGGGGCCATTTTGGAGAATTATGTGGTCGCGGAAATTCAGAAAACCTACCTGAATTGTGGAAAAGAGCCGTATTTGTACTATTATCGTGATAAAGATGCCAGGGAGATTGATATTGTCCTGGAACATGATGGAATATTGAATCCGATTGAGATTAAGAAAACTGCAAATCCCGGAACAGAGCTGGTAAAGGTATTTGAATTACTCGACAAGGCATCAACGCCTCGTGCGAAGGGCGCAGTTATCTGCATGAAACCGGGACTTAGTGCGATTGACAGAGACAATTATATCGTACCGGTCTGGATGATCTAAAATACAGTCCCTGCCTGAATATCAGACAGGGACCTGTAATTTCAAAAATGTTTTTGCGTATACGTCTTTATCCCTAAATAAGAAAAAAATAAAAAATAAAAAAATATTGCATTCGGATTAGAAAAATTGTGGTTACTGTAAGAAGTGGCATGCTCATTACGTATATATATTAGAAAATACGTAAAGGAGCGTGACATTATGACTTATGAGAGAATTGTAATCCCTATGGATCATGGGAACCGCAATATGCATTTACCCTGGCATCGACAATGCGCTGTGCCGCTGCACCCGGTAAAACCAGACTGTTTACAGTGATGCCTGAAACCGGAATTTCCCATCCTCAGCAAAAAATCCATACACTCCGTGATATTTTTCTACAACGGAGATCATGCTTTTGATGCCGAGACCGTGATTGGGTTCGTGAGAGATGGGAATCTCATTTTCAAATACCGGCTCCTGTAGATAGCTGTTTGCTATCTGTATACAGATCCGGTTATTTTTTTCATAAACTTTCAGCGTAATATAGCGTTTCCCGGGAGCAGGAATCTTTTCGCAGGCGTAAATCGCATTTTCCAGAGCATTTGCAAAAAGGCTGCACAGATCAGTGATCTGAAAGCGTGTAAAATCGGTGGCAGTCACGGTAAATTGCAATTCGATTCCGGCATCTGACGCCTGACCGGCATAGGAAGAGAGAATCAGGTTCAGAGCGTCGTTTTCACAGTATCTGATCACACGGCTGTTATCGATATCGGCACAGATCTGGTGAATATATTCCAAAGCCTGTTCCAACTCATTTTCTGCAATACAGTTTTGCAAAAAGGTCATGTGATGTCTCAGATCATGACGATAGATGGACGCCTGCTTCTGAGAAGTGGATAACTGTGTAATCTCCTTCTGCGCCTGTGCGGCTGCGGTGGTAAGCAGCAGATTTTCACGTTCCGCCGTGCTTTTTTTATTGGAAAAATCCAGCGACACCATAGCCAGGATAAAAAAGAAGAGCACAAGAAAGCTGTCCATGAAATCAATAATGACCGGACCACCGGTATACAAGAGATCTGTGTAAACGGTCAGAGTGTATTCCAAAATATAATAGGAAAGCGGCAGCAGGAAAAAGAGCAACAGAGTCTTCTTATTCTCATAATGCAGACGGATGATATAAGGCGCAATATAGCGGATGACCAGATACAGCAGCGGAATCGTCACGCAGATAGAGACGAGATTGGCTACAACCGGACTACCGTCGAAAAAGAAGGCTGCCAGCGTGCCGAACCATTTTCTGGGAGTGCACATCAGGTAAGCGGACAGCACAGAGATCGTCGCGATATAGATATTCCGGTGAAAGGCAAAACGGATCAGGAGGACCAGCGGCAGATGTATGAGCAGCGGATAGCATTTATAGAGCAGATTCTCCCCCATCATAAGGTAAGACATAAGCTGTACTGCGCCCAAAGCAAGGATCGTGATGATATAAGGGATCTTATTGTCCTCAAAATGGATATCTGCCAGGTAGAGAGACATCACGATACCAAAGAAAAGGACAAAGCCGTAATTGATAAGTCCTAAAAGGGATACAAATTCACTCATATGGATTCCACCATTTGAAAAGCAAGGTAGAGTCTCTTGATCTCCGAGATCCTGCGAATATAGTTCATGTTGACCAGAAAAGAGCGGTGTGCAAGGAGAAATTCCGGGTGCTGCAGCAACTGGTCGCAGACAGAAGCAAACTTTTCCACGCAGGTGATCTGACTGTTGTTTCTCAGGTAATAAATGACTTTTCGGTTCGAGGCTTCAATATAAATGATTTCAGAGATACGGACTTTGTGTACGCCGACGCTGCTCTTCAATACCAGACAGGAATCGCGGTCTTCGGTTCTGGTACGCATGATGTCATCCAGAGCTTCAACCAGCCGGTCTCTTGAAACGGGTTTCACCAGGTAATTGGAAGCTTTCACGGTATAACTCTCTACCGCAAATTCGGGAGAAGACGTCAGGAAAATAATGTCTGCGGCCTTGTCACTGCTTCGGATCTCTTTGGCCAGTTCGATGCCGTTCAGTCCCGGCATCACCACATCCAACAGATAAATATCATAATGCTCCTGTAAAAGATTCGACGCCAGCTCCGTACTGCCGTGACATTTGATGCACAAGGCGGAACATTCCCGAATGGCGGTTCAACAACACAAACGATGAATCTGGAATATGATCGATCATATTCGATACCGCAGCAGAATCCGACCAAAAGTGGGTATGTTTTCGAAGGCTGGTATACCCAAAAGACGGACGGAACGCACGTTACTTCGTTAACATTGATGTCTACACCCCAAAACAAAATCATACGCTATATGCCCGGTGGAGAAAGATAGAGAAAACAACGGTGACGGTAGGCGAGGTAACTTTAACATATGAAGGAACTCCGGTGTATGCAAAACCAAGTAGTGATGGTGTCGTAACGGAAGGTGGAAGCAGTTCAGATTACAATATTATGTTGGAGGAAGGTGAATTGACGCTGAAAAATGCGACAATTTGCAGCCAGAATACTAATGGCGCACTATATACGGAAAATGCGCTGGTAATAAAGCTTGAGGGTACGAATACCGTGACGAGCACCACAAATAGTGAGTATGGTATTTATGTATATCAGAATAATTTAACCATTCAAGGTGATGGCAGTCTGACGGTTACCGCAGGTACAGGGAAATCGTTTAGTGATGGAATCTATGATCGGGAGATTGTAATCGATGAAGCCACTGTTCATACAACAGGGCGTGAGGCAACATCCCAGAGTAGAGGAATTTTGTGTAGCACCAAAGTAATAATACGAAATGGAGCTAAGGTAACGGCTGCCGGAGGGACGGCATCTAAAAGTTATGGAATCTGGTGTAGAGATGGTATTACCATTGATAATAGTAGTTGCACAGCGACAGGATCTACACGGGCAATAACCATGGAAACGAGTGGGGAACTGAAATTGATAAATGCACATCTTACAAGCGGTTCCGAAAATGGCACCTCCGCGGAATGGATTCCGCAGAATTAACTGCAACCAAGAAAAATAACGGAAGAAATTACGAGCCCCATCATCCGATATCGGAGGGTGGGGCTCGCGATTTTCAGAAGTGAATTTGGCAATAGCGAAAGCAAATTTTCACACATTGTTGATCATTACATTTATTGCAACGAAAAAATGTAATGATCAACATTATTATTGACGAATGGCAGAATAGTCAGATTCCCTGATCTACTGCCGCGCCTTTGACATCATCTTCGATCAGTTTCAATTTGTTCATCATATCCTTGATCTCCTGCTGGGCCTGGGCTACGCTGTCTGCACCACCGGCTTGCTTGTTCGCAGCTTCCACGATATTTTTTGTCAGCTCTTCCTGCTCTTTCTTTTCGTCTTTTCTGGCATGCAGTTTTTCTTCCAGTTCTTTCTTTTTGTCTGCAGCTTCCTCGGCTGTTTTCTTCTCTTCTTCCTGCTTCTCGTCGATGTGGTCTTTGCCTTCCGCAATCAGCATGCCCATGATCTCGTCGCTGGCAGCGCCCATTACTGCATCTGCCTGCTCAAATGCAGCTCCCATGGAATTGGATTTTAACCGTTCAATCTTCGTCTGGCGGATCACGGCATTTTCTGTCTGAATCTCATTCCTGGCGTCGGCAAGTTCGTTGACATAGGATTCTTCTGATTTTTTTAAGGCAAGAGACTGCTGCTGGTATTCTGTTAATCCGGCAGCTTTTATTTTGGCAATCTGTTCTTCTTCCTCTTTCGTTAAGCGGACATCCGAACCGGAGAAGCCGGTCTCTACGCCTTTTGCCAGTAGTTCCAGATCTTTTTGTTCCTGGCTGTCTGAGGACACACCGAATTTATCCTGCAGGGCGGCTCTGGAGGCTTCGATATCACTGATCGCCTTTGTGCTGTCACCGATTTCCCCGGTGAGAGAGCGTATTTTTTCTCTGCGATTTGCCATATCGTCATCAATCTTACTCTCTCCGGCAAAGGCATCCCCGATGATCTTCATAGCTTTTTTCCGAACCTGAGCCTTCTTTGCAGCGATCGGATCGGTGACGGAAGCCATACTGCGGGCATCTATGGATTTACCACCGTTTTTTGCTTTGCCGTTTTTGCCATCTGATACAGAATGACGTCTGTTTTGTACTTGATCTTCCCCTACAAAATAGGAATAATTTTTTACTTGCATAATTACCCTCCGCCTCATTATGTTGTTACTATCTATTTCGGCAAAATGAGCAGAATATGTAATAGCCGAAAATGAGTTTGCTGCAGCATTAAAACGTGAAAATTCAGGATTTCTGTGACATGGGAAAATTTGAGCAGATCATGATGTAAATGTTTAAGAATATCGTATTTTCGAAAAATTCCGGAATGAAAAAGTCAAATATTTTTTCAAAGAGGGGTTAAGTTTCTAAAATCCTCTCCGATATACTTAACAAGTAAAGCAAATGAAACAATTGCTTAACTAACCATTCTTCTGAATTAAAGGTTTCGCACGCCTGAGAAACGGAAGACAATGGCGATGAAAGTGACAGGATGTGCGAACTTGAAGCTGACATTGCCAAAGCAAATAACGGAGCGCAGGGAAGCGCTCGTCAATTCAAGGAGGAATATATTATGGTAGTACAACACAATCTTACAGCTATGAACTCTAACAGAATGTTAGGCATCACCACTAAGTCTCAGGCTAAGTCTACTGAGAAATTATCATCCGGTTACAAGATCAACAGAGCAGCAGATGATGCAGCAGGACTTTCCATCAGTGAGAAAATGAGAAAGCAGATCAGAGGACTGACACAGGCTTCCAGCAATGCACAGGATGGTATCAGTGCAGTGCAGACCGCTGAAGGTGCTCTGAACGAAGTTCAGGATATGCTGCAGAGAATGAACGAACTGGCTGTAAAGTCTGCAAACGGCACTAACTCCGAAGATGACAGAAGCTACATCCAGAACGAGATCGATCAGCTGACCACTGAGATTGACCGTGTTGCTGAAACCACCAAGTTCAACGAAACCTATCTGCTGAAGGGTGATAAAACTGCAAATCCTAAATATAGTTTTGCATATGCAAAGGATAATGCAACTTCTGCTGCTGTGGTAACAATGAATGCAGGTGCTACCACTGGTGCCAAAGTAGCTGTGGGATTTAAAACTGTTGATTCAGCAGCAATGAAAAAATCCCAGAATGATTTTGCTCAATATTTGGAAAAAACTGGATTAACGGCAAAAACATCTGATGTGGCGACTACAGCTAAGACAGTTGTTTCTGCTACAGATTCAAGATGGCAGATTGCTACAAATGGTGATGTGACGGATGCAACAACAAATACAGTGATTGCTACTCTTACTATTACTGCGGGTACTACAGATGGTACAGAAACCATAACTGCGCAGGCAGGTAGTACAGCAGCAAAGTTCACCGGTGATTCTGTTAAATACTTTGATAAGGATGGAAACGGAATTCCTCAGAATGCCTTAGGTAAGTATTTTTCCGGTACTGGCACTGGTACTGCTGCTGCAGCAAGCGCAAGACAGGATGCACCTACGGTATATGATGCTGTTGGAAAAGAAATTACTATGAAAGATACAGATGTAACTGCAAAGGATGATATTACAGGTTCTTTAACTTTAACGTTACATGTAGGTGCAGATGCTACTTCCAACAACCAGATTAGTGTAAATTTGGATGCTATGTCCGCTAAGGGTTTGGGCGTAAACGGCTTAAAGGTTGATGGAGCAGATGACAAGAATGCCCTGAACGCTGTTGAGACCATCAAGGAAGCTATCCAGAAGGTATCCACCCAGCGTTCCGCACTTGGTGCTGTTCAGAACAGACTTGAGCACACCATCAACAACCTGGACAACGTAGTAGAGAATACCACCAGCGCAGAGAGCCAGATCCGTGATACCGATATGGCTACTGAGATGGTTAAGTACTCCAACAACAACATCCTGGCTCAGGCAGGTCAGGCTATGTTGGCTCAGTCTAACCAGTCCAATCAGGGCGTACTGTCTCTGTTACAGTAATCTCTGTAAAAGGTTCATAACTAACGTAATACAAGAGAAGCCGGTGCTGATGCACCGGCTTCTTTTATGTTTTTTGCTGTTAAATCTTCCAAATTAATTCCATAGGAATCTCATAGCATAAGCGTATTTTTCTATTTTGTCAAAAATGGAAAAAAAGATTGCAAAACATAAGAGTTCATGTTGAATTTTATTCAGAAGAATTTTATTAAAATCAGTTTGAATAAATTGTTTTTAATAAATATCGTGCAATGTGAGATTGATCCGTTGGCAATATGGCATATATAACATATACTAAAGGATAAATGACATTTGACATTATAGAAAGGATGGCAGAGAATGAAAACTTTATTTGTATGACATTATTAAAATAAAAAAAGAAACGAGCAACCTTTTCCAGTCGTAAGACCTTACTCAGTAACAAAACCCATTTCTTATAATTATATTAATTAATGAAAATGAAAAAGTCAATGAAAATTTGAATTAAGATTTATTCAAATAAGAGAAATAATTTTCCCTTGCATCTCCTCTGCAAATAGTATAAAATAAACCCAGTGTTGCAAACAAAATATTACAATAAAACGCACAATGGGGTGCATGCCGGGAGGCATGCGCCCTTTTTGCGTCAGCACTGAATTTTATGCACGGCACATGAGTCCCTTATGCCGCAGGATTGATATCCGCTTTCGGTACATTCGGAGAGGCTGCCGGCGCATTCGTTGCATCCGGCGCGCCCGTAGCTTCCGGTGTAGCCTTGGGCTTTGCCTTTTCCAGAGATGCCTTCACGGCTTCCAGCAACACCAAGGAAGTATATCTGGTCTCGGCGGAATAGGTCACCTGGCTTGGATCCTGCATTTCACAGAGTTGGTCGTTTAGGGATTCCATAGTGGGCTCTAACAGTGGATACATGGTAGTAAGTGTTTCGCTCGGATCGGCGAGGCTTACGGATGTAATGGCGTGGTCATTTACGATGACTTCCACGTTTGCAGTCTCACTGCCGAGGATCAGCTCCGTGGTATAGATCCCGGGGATATATGTATTGTCAGTACCGACAGGCCCGGAAGCACTATCCAGAACAGCACCGGCATTGTCAACAGCACTAGCTCCCGTGGAGGCATCCTCCGCCGCGGAGAACTGTGATGAACGTCCGAGATCCGCCACATTGTCCGGCATAGCGGTAGCAGCAGTACCGTCAGGGGAATCCGGTGCCCCGGAGGAGGTATCCGCATCTTTTCCCGGTAACAATAACATCAACAGTAATATGACGAACAACACCCCCAGCGCGGCGAAGATTCCGGTATAGAGCAGTTCTTTTCTGCGAAGTACGACGATCTTTGTATTTGCACTCATTCTTGGGTCTCCTTGGAATGATGGGATGATCTTTATAAATAGTATGCGCAGGGTCTCCCACGTAGTACCGCAAATGAGGAGAACTTCGCATTGACAAGACAAAACAGGCATTGCTATAGTTAGTGTAAGTATTTTTCACGGATGCGTCCGCCCCGTGGAAAAGGAGCAGACAGGCGGCGCAGAAACGAGGGTAACGATGAACAATTATACCAAGGAAGATATCATCCGTCTTGTGGAAGAAGAGGATGTGGAATTCATCCGTCTGCAGTTCACGGATCTGTTCGGCAATCTGAAAAATATTGCAGTGACAGCCAGCCAGTTAGACCGGGTGTTGAGCAATAAATGTATGTTTGACGGTTCGGCGATCGACGGATTTGCCAGGATCGAGGAATCCGACATGTATCTGTACCCGGATCTGTCCACGTTAGAGATCTTCCCCTGGAGACCCCAGCAGGGCAAGGTGGCACGTATGATCTGTGATGTCTATCGCCCCAACGGTCAGCCTTTTGAAGGTGATCCCCGGTATGTGCTGAAGCGTGCGGTGAAGCAGGCAGAAGAGATGGGATATACCTTTGAAGTGGGACCGGAGTGCGAATTTTTCTTATTCAATACGGATGAAAATACCATGCCGACTACCAACACCCATGAGCAGGCAGGTTATTTCGATATCGGACCGTTGGATTTCGGTGAGAATGCCCGCCGTGACATCGTAATGAACCTGGAGGACATGGGATTTGTCATTGAGGCATCCCATCATGAGATGGCTCCGGCGCAGCATGAGATCGATTTCAGATACGATGAGGCGTTGCATACTGCGGACAATATCATGACCTTCAAGATGGCAGTGCGCACCATCGCAAGACGCCACGGTCTGCACGCTACTTTTATGCCGAAGCCCAAGTTCGGCGTCAACGGTTCCGGCATGCATATCAATATGTCTCTGCAAAAGGACGGGAAAAATATATTCCAGGATGTTTCCGACCCTAACGGTCTGAGTAAGGAAGCTTATTATTTCATTGGCGGTATTATGAAGCATATCAAAGGAATGGCAGCCATCACGAATCCGCTGGTGAATTCCTATAAGCGTCTGGTGCCCGGCTTCGAGGCACCGGTCTATATCGCATGGAGCACAACAAACCGCAGCCCCCTGATCCGTATTCCGGCTACCGCAGACGGAGAGGGTACCCGTATCGAGCTGCGCAGTCCCGATTCCGCAGCGAACCCTTATCTGACGCTGGCAATCTGCTTAAGCGCCGGCTTACAGGGCATCCGGGAGAAGACCCTGCCCCCCGAGAGTATCAATGCGAACATTTTTGCACTGACCGCCAAAGAGCGGAAGGAGCTTCACATCGACCAGCTGCCGGGCACTTTGTTAGAGGCAGTGGAAGAACTGGAGAAGGATACCTTTATCCAGGATGTTTTAGGCGAGCATATTGCCGGAAAATACATCGATGCCAAGCGTAAGGAGTGGCATGAGTACCGCTCCCAGGTATCTGAATGGGAGATTCAGGAGTATCTGTATAAGTATTGATAAAATCCTTTCTTTTGTAATGATAGAGTAAAAACACAGAAGAAAGGAGGTGGGCGAATGACGAACATTATTGTCGTGCTGCCGAAGCTGGAGGAAGCCAAAGGCGTCAAGAATAT
>OGOW01003909.1_pt1 | contig 10266 bp, 9 predicted proteins | sample 1552781 | NCBI WGS metagenome assembly OGOW01 (sample SAMEA2580145, study PRJEB22360) | human gut metagenome | biome: human gut; feature: human-associated habitat; material: faeces | place: Denmark | collected 2008/2010 | reverse complement strand
TCTGGAAAAATCCACAAACTCATAAGCTTCCTTAGAAAACCAGCCGATACCATACGGAGACGGCAGGGATGTTACAGGAAGTAAGATACCACTTGCTCTCATTTTTTATCCTCCTTTAGATTTCCAGTACTTTCGGAAACGTTATCGGTAACGTTTCCATTCCTTGTAATCTGACAGTATCATATTATATGAAAAAAAGCAAGAAAAAAATGTAGATTTATCTCACATTCTTTTCCTGCTTTTTATATTTTGCTTTTGTAACCTTTTTCCTACCGATATTCTCCCATAAAGAACAGCGCTACTGTTCCCGGTCCGGAATGGGTTCCGATCGTAGCCCCGATCGTATTGATCAGAAAACTTTCATATCCGAACTTTTCTCTGACCAGTTTTGCCACATACTGTGCATCCTCCTCACAGTCACCATGACTGATAAAGATAATATCATTTTTATCTTTCCAGCTTCCGATGCGCTCTTCCATCATGGAGACCAGCGTCGCCAGAGATTTCTTTCTTCCCCGTACCTTACTTAATGGAATCAGATGTCCCTCGTCATCCACGTGAAGCAGCGGTTTCAGATTGATCATTGTTCCCACGATAGCTGCGGCTTTTGATACTCTGCCACCTCTGTACAGATGGAACAGATCATCTACGGTAAATACATGGCAGAAGTTCTGTTTGTGTTCTTCCAGCCATGCAGCCACTTCCTCCATGGACGCTCCCGCTTCTTTCATCTGTACTGCCTTGTAGACAAACAGACCTTCCCCGAGAGATGCACACAGCGAATCCACTACGATGATCTTTCTGTCCGGATATTCCTCTTTCAGTTCTTCTGCTGCCAGCCGCACACTGTTATAGCTTCCGCTCAGTCCGGAAGAAAATGCCAGATGCAGCACATTATTTCCCGCTTCCAGAATCGGACGAAGTACATCTTTCGCTTCCTCACTGTTGACCTGAGATGTCATCGGCATGGAACCCGCCCGCATCCGGTTGTAAAACTCTTTCACATCCAGTTCATTTTCTTTGTTGTATGTGACACCTTCCAGCTGGTAAGTCAGATACATATATTCTACCTGATGTTCTTTGTAATAAGAATAAGGCAGATCAGCAGTATTGTCTGTCGTAATTACATAGTTTTCCATAAGCTGTCCTCCTTCGGCACTTTTTTCTCATTTTACCATTACTGCTCTCCCTGTGCAACCTTCTCGGCAAGAACCTCTCTTGCTTTTTTCATCTGTGCATCCTTACTCTCCCATTCTTCCTGGGAAAGTTCGTTAAACTGCGACGGACTGGTAAATTCTTCCGCATCCTCCGGCCAGTCAACCTCCACATCCGGAGTGATACCGGTTCCCTGGATGTTTACTCCGTTCGGTGTGTAATATTTCGAAGTGGTCAGTTTGACCGCGCTGCCATCTCCCAGGGCAAAGGTCTGCTGTACGATTCCTTTTCCGAACGTCGTGGTTCCCACCAGGGTTCCAACCTCATGATCTTTGACAGCCCCGGAAAAGATCTCTGCTGCACTGGCACTGTTTTCATTGACCAGAACCACCAGCGGAATCTCGATCGGTGTTTTTCCTTTACAGGTATGCTCCGTCCGATGTCCGCTCTTATCTTCGGTATACACGATCATACCTTTCGGAAGAATCTGTTCCAGCGTATCACATACCGCTGTCAGAAGTCCGCCCGGATTCTCCCGCAGATCGACCAGCAACCCCTTCATTCCCTGTTCGTTCAGTTCACTGTAAGCCTTCTTAAACTGTTCCGAAGTACCATCGGTAAATTCTGTGATCTGAATATATCCCAGAGAATCGTCGAGCATCCGGCTCTTTACCACCGTGACCTCCACTTTTTCCAGTGATACCGTGATATCCGTCGCTGTGCCGTCACGTTCGATCGTTAAAACTATCTGTTTTTTGTTATCTTCCCGGATGATTTTTGAGATCTCCGACAGTTCTTTTCCTGTAATATCCTCTCCGTCCACCGCAGTCAGGATATCACCTTTCTGGATCCCCGCCTGCTCGGCCGGACCGTCTTCTGCCAGATCTACAATACTCACCACACCGCTGTCCGGATCCTTGGACATCGTAAGTCCCACGCCGGTATACGCTCCCTGTGTGGATTCCTGCAGTTGTTTATAGTCCCCTTCTGAATAATATCCGGAATATGGATCCTGCAAGCTTGCCACGATTCCGCTGTACATGCCATCCTCCATCGTATACTGACTTTTTTCATCCTCATCCTTGTAGTCCAGATAATATGTATCCACTATCTTTGCGATCTTGGACGCTTTCGCCAGATCACTCAGGCTCAGTGCCTGATCCCCGATCAGCGGAAGGGAACCAAAGCAGATAAAATATCCAACACCGCCCACAACCACGCAGGCTGCTACGCCTCCCACAAATCCCCTGATCCAGGTTTTCATTTTTTCTGTCATTTCTGTTGTCTCCCGTCTGTTCCTATGATACCCCGTATTTTCCGTTTGCTCTTTTTCCGGGCATAGATAAGTGTAGAAAAGGGGCTGCCGCTTTCCCGCTGCATCCCCCTTTGTATCTTTCTTTTATAAATCTCTGTTTCCTTACTGTTCCCTTTTCATCAGACTCTCAGATGTTTACGGATCGTGATCACACTACCGAACAGTCCGATACCCATACCAAGGATCAGCGCCACCGGTGTCAGTACTTCAAATACCTGTGTGACACTCATAAACTGTACCACACTGCTCAACATACTGAACTTGGTAAGAACATATTCGATCACTTTCTTGTACATGACAAAAAGTAATACCAGCGGAATGATCGCTCCGATCAGACCGATGATCATACCTTCGATCAGAAACGGTGCTCTTACAAAGAAGTTCGTCGCACCGATCAGTTTCATGATTCCGATCTCCTCTTTACGGATCGAAATACCGATTGCTACCGTGTTGCTGATCAGGAAGACCGCCACACAAAGCAGGATCAGGATGATCGCCACGGATATGTAAGTCAGTAAGGTATTAAAGGAAGATAAGGTCTGTGTCGCTCCCTTTAACTGGTTGACTTCCCGGACACCATCAAGTCCCTCGATATATTTTACCAAGGCATCCTGATGCTCGATCTTGTCCACATAGACAGAATAACTGGATGAGTTTGCCAGCGGGTTATCGTTCTTGAACCCTTCTGCCATCTCAGATGCCAGTTCTGTATTACCAAAATACTGTTTGGACCATTCGTCCCAGGCTTCTTCCGCCGACACATACTCTACTTTCGTTACGCCTTTATAGGACTTGATCTGTTCCCCGATGCTGTTGATCGTCGCCTGATCCACCCCATCATCAAAAAGTACGGTAACTGCCACACCCTCCTCTGCATTCTTTACGATATACCGGAAGTTGATCAGCAGTGAAAAGAACAGACCAAATAAGAAGATACATGCTGTCATGGTGGCTATGGAAGCCGCGGAGAACATGATATTTCTCCATATATTTTTGATTCCCTGTTTGGCACTGTAGCCGATTGTACTAATCCTCAAGATATCCACCTTCCTCTTCGTCGCTGACAATTACACCTTTTCTCATGGTAATTACGCGCTTTCTGAATGAATTGACGATTTCTCTGTTATGGGTTACTACCAGAACGGTAGTTCCTCTCTCGTTGATCTCTTCGAGCAGTTTCATAATCTCCAGTGAATTCTTCGGATCCAGATTACCGGTAGGCTCATCTGCCAGAAGAATATTCGGACGGTTTACCAGTGCACGGGCCAGTGCCACACGCTGCTGTTCCCCACCGGATAACTCTCTCGGAAATGATTTGTACTTTTCTGCCAGTCCTACCAGTGTGAGAATCTCCGGCACACGCTTTTTGATCACACGGTTCGGCCGCTCGATCACGCGCTGTGCGAATGCCACATTCTCATATACGTTTCTGTCTTTCAACAGCCGGAAATCCTGAAATACAACGCCTACCCCACGACGGTATTTCGGAACCTTTCTGCGTTTCATCTTGCCAAGATCCTGATCATTGACAATGATCGTTCCGGAAGTCGGTTCCAGTTCCTTTAACAGTAATTTGATCAGCGTGGATTTCCCGGATCCGCTGTTTCCTACTATAAATACAAATTCCCCTTTATCAATGTGCAGTGATACGTCGTTTAAGGCCGGCTGACCTTTGGCGTAAGATTTGCTTACATTTTCCAACGTAATCATATACTCCTCCTGTTTCTATTCATCTCATCAATAGTCTAAGGTTTCCATATACTTCATATATCGTACGACCATAAGAGCAATCTTGAAGGTGATCGCATCTTCGAATACTCTCAGATCAAGACCGGTGCTCTTCTGGAGCTTATCCAGCCGATATACCAGTGTGTTTCTGTGAATGTACAGCTGACGGGATGTCTCTGATACATTCAGGCTGTTCTCAAAGAACTTGTTGATGGTTGTGATGGTCTCCTCGTCGAAATCATCCGGCGATTTATTCTCGAAGATCTCCTTGATAAACATCTTGCACAGCGGAATAGGAAGCTGATAGATCAGCCGTCCGATTCCCAGTGAGCTGTAGGCAATGACCTCTTTTTCGTCAAAGAAGATTTTTCCGACATCCAGTGCCATCCTTGCTTCTTTATAAGAACGGGAGACTTCCTTAAGTTCTTTTACAATGGTTCCGTATGCGATATGCACCAGTTCATCCTTCTCGCGTACCGCCTGAAGAATCGCCTCTGCGATCTTCTGCATCTCTGCATAGCCGTCGCCCGGATTCACTTCCTTCACCACGATAATACTCTTCTCATCGACAGCGGTGATAAAGTCACCCTTTTTTCCCTGGAAAATATTTTTCACATTTTCAAGAGCCGTGTAGTCTTTTCCCTGAGCGGTTTCCAGGATAAACACCACGCGCTTTGCCTCCACTTCAATGTGCAGCTTTTTGGCTCTGTTATAGATATCCACCAGAAGCAGGTTATCCAGTAACAGATTCTTGATAAAGTTGTCTTTATCAAAACGCTCTTTATAGGCCACCAGCAGATTCTGAATCTGAAATGCTGCCATCTGACCAATCATATAAATATCTTCACTGCCTCCGCTGACAACCAGTACATACTCCAGCCGGTTTTCATCGTATACTTTGAAAAACTGGTTTCCCTGTACTACCTGACTGTCCGCAGGAGATGCGGCAAATCCTAAAATATCACTGCTGCTTATTTCCGGATTCTGTGCGGTGAACGCCAAGATTTTCCCCTCTGTATCGGCAACACAGAAATCACTTCTGGAAATATTTTTCAAACCATCCAGTGTGTTTTGCAGTATCTGATTTGAAATCATAATCATACCCTCTTTCAGTACATAGTTTATTTAGAATCTGCTATCCACCCCTGATAAGCAAAGTCTCTTAAATCATATTCTAATATAAAATGCACAAAAAATAAAGAGAAAAACATGAAAAAGTAACAATCAGAACAGATTTTCACATTTTGTTCACACTTTATATTCCTGAAATCCCTCTCCAAGAACCTCTCTCGCATCCGTAACGATCATGAATGCTCTCGGGTCTACCTCTGCAACTGCCTCTTTCAGCTGTACGATCTGCTTCTTTCCAACGACGGAAAAGAGCATCAGACGTTCTGTCCCTGCATACATCCCCTGTGCATGCACACCGGTCACTCCGCGGTCCAGATCCTCAAGGATCCTTCGCGATACTTCTTCCTGATGATCCGTGATAATATAGACTGCCTTCGCATAATTCAGACCTTCCTGCAGACCGTCCGTTACTTTTCCCACGATATAGATCGCCACAATGGCATACATCGCTTTGGTCGGTCCGAAGACAAAGGCTCCGATCACCACGATCATTCCGTCGATCACCTGCATGATCCGCGCAATGGAAATATGTTTTACATACCGCTGGATCAGCGATGCCACCAGGTCGGTTCCACCGGTGGTTCCGCGTCCTAAAAAGACCAGACCGATACCGGTTCCCTGCATAACACCACCGATCAATACCGCAAGCACCATATCCCCCTCCACCAGTGGAATCACCGGGATCACAGTCAGCCAGAAAGACAGACTGACCGTGCCCCAGATGGTTTTTGCCATAAAGCCAAAGCCCATAATTTTGATACCAAGGAAAAACACGGGGATATTCAGCAACAGGTTGGTCACTCCCAGCGGAATACCACCCGGAAGCAGCGGTTCCGTCACCGATTTTACAATAATTGCGATACCGCTGAAACCACCGTCTACGATCCCATTCGTATCAAATGCGGACTTCAGTGCGATCGACATCAGTGCCGTACCGATAAAAATCAGAAGATAATCTCTGATCCATGGTTTTTGTTTGATCATACTCTTCATTTCTTCACCACGCCTTTTCTTTACCTCAAAAAAGTATCCTGAAAACTAAAATTGGTCCATTGAACCACACTATGCTCGCTGTCTGAAAACTCTGTCCTCCCGGTTATTCTGCCCGAAATACAGGTTTTCATTATTTTACATAGTAATGATTCAGTGAACCAATTTCAGTTATTTTTTATAAGTGATATATTTGTTCTCTGCCAGAATGCGGAAAAACGTTGTCAGCCGTTCATAAAGAGGTTCTGCCTCTTTGCCGAAATATTCTTTCACTTTCTGTCCGATCTCATAGATGTTCTGTTCTCCGTCAATTTCTTTCCAGATAAAACTTCCGAATACATCCATGCGAATATGGCTTACCTTCGGGCGGTTGAAAGCGATTTGAGCCACTTTGGCGGCAATGCCACGGTGAGTGACCTCCACCGTGACGATGCCTCCTTCATCCTCCTGCCAGGGAAGCTGTGGATTCTTTACAGGAACAAAATCCAGATAATTTCTTTTATCTCGCATTATTTACTTTTTGTCTTACTCCATACAGAGAATTTCAGCAGACTCAGGATCATCAGCGCCAGCACGATCAGTCCGACGATGTTTCCTGCAGCACCGGACAGATTAAACAGACCACCGATAATAGCAGCGATACTGTTGTCACCCACTTTAATGATAGCAAGAACTGCCATCAGGATACCAACCAGACCTTCGCCGGCGATCATACCGGCACAGTACAGCGTACCGTTGCTGATCATTTCTTTCTTCTTTGCTTCTGCTTCTTTCTTCTTATCCAGGAACAGACGAACTACACCACCTACCATAATACCGCAGGACAGGTAGATCGGCAGATACAGACCGATGGCAAACGGCATAACCGGTACACGAAGTACTTCCAGAGCAAGAGCCAGGAATACACCCATGAATACCAGTACCCACGGAAGTTTTGCATCCATGATACCTTCCACGATCATTTTCATCAGAGTAGCCTGTGGTGCAGGGATCTCTGCGGAACCAAAGCCCCATGCTTTGTTTAACAGAGACATAACACCTGCGATCGCGAAACCGGAAGCAACAACACCGATCAGCTCACCTACCTGCTGTTTTGCAGGAGTGGCACCCACGATAAATCCGGTCTTTAAGTCCTGAGAAGTATCACCTGCGATCGCTGCGATGACACAGATGATAGAACCGATTGCGATAGCACCGGTCATGCCTGCCATACCGGTGTTACCGGTAGCTTTCAGTACAAATGTGGAAATCAGCAGAGTTGCGATCGCCATACCTGAAACCGGGTTGTTGGAACTTCCGATCAGACCAACCATTCTGGAAGATACGGTTGCGAAGAAGAAGCCAAAGATTGCGATCAGGAATGCACCCAGAAGGCTTACCGGTACAGACGGTACCAGCCAGATCAGGATGATCACGATCAGAATGATTCCGAGAACAACCGGCATCTTCATGTCACGGTCAGTACGGACATTTGTTCCGCCGGATGTATTTTTCAGACTCTTCATTGCTCCGGCAAATGTTTTTATGATCAGTGGCAGAGATTTCAGAAGGCTGATCACACCACCGGTAGCGATCGCACCGGCACCCACGTATTTGATAACGTTAGACCAGATAGCACTTGCTCCGTTTGCTTCGTAAACTTCTGCGATAGTCTGACCTGCCAGACCGGTGTTACCAAGTGTGGCAAAATCAATGCTTCCGCCGAAGAAAACAACTGCCGGAATCAGAACCAGCCATGCAATGATACCGCCGGCAAACATATAGGAGGAAATGGATGGTCCACAGATGTAACCAACACCGATCAGTGCCGGATAGATCTCCACACCGATCTGGCCTGCATATCCTTTAATATTCGGGGTTGTAATATCGGACGGAACAATTTTCAGTCCGTCTACGATAAATTTGAATGCAGCACCAAGTCCCATACCTGCAAATACAGTAGAAGCGTTAGAACCTCCCTCTTCACCTGCCAGCAGAACTTCTGCACATGCCATTCCTTCCGGATACGGCAGGATTCCGTGTTCTTCTACGATCAGTGCTTTTCTCAGCGGGATCATGAACAGAACACCCAGGATACCACCAAACAGGGCGATCAGGGTAATCTCCAGGTAACCGGGCATATCAATTTTTCCTTCCTCTGCCCACAGGAATAAAGCCGGCATGGTGAAGATTGCACCTGCCGCTAATGACTCACCGGCGGAACCGATGGTCTGGACCATGTTGCTCTCCAGAATGGAGTTCTTTTTCATGATCACACGAATCACACCCAGGGAAATAACTGCTGCCGGAATGGAAGCAGATACAGTCATACCGACTTTTAATCCCAGGTATGCGTTTGCTGCGCCGAATACCACTGCCAGAATAATACCCATCAGAATCGATGTCACGGTAAATTCCGGAAGAACTTTGTCCGCACTGATATAAGGCTTAAAGCTTTCGTTCTTCTTATCCATTTTCTTTTCTCCCTTGTCTCATCCTCCGAACGAAGAGGATTCATATTCAGTCTCCAAACTGCTACTAAAACTCCAACAGCTTAGAGTCATACTACCTTACTATAACAAAATTCCCTGTCGGATTCAATGAGAAATATTAACAATTTTCTTCTAATTGTTTGTTCAAATAGCTACCTACGATGCGGGAAAATCGGGAAATATCACGAATATAGGCAAAATCTCTTCCGAAGATCTTTTTCTCCGCTTCCAGATCCTTCTCCTCCCCTGCAAATACCCCGAGAACCGACACCCCGAGGTTTCTGAGACGCCGTACTTCCGTGCCGGTATCGCGCACCGCATAATCTCCGTGGTAGGGCTGCGGATTTCTCGCGTTCGGACGGTTCAGGATCACATCATAGGGGCGTCCGTCACTCAGGATGATCATAATTTTCCGCTCCTCTTCCCGTTCGAGAAGCCCAAGGGAAGCCGCCCGGATCGCCAGTCCGTCCCGGTTATTTGAGGAAGTCGTAAAGTTGAATATCTTTTCATTTGCCGAAGCATCTTCATCGTACTCCCGGTAGCGCTGCAGGATCGTATGATCCCAGAAGGTACAAAAGCTCATCACACGGTGTGGGATATGCACGCTGCTCAAAGCCTGCATGATGATATATGCCTGCAGTGCCACCTGTTCCTGCCGCACCCTCTGGGAACCGCTGGCATCGATCAAAACATCCACCACAAAGGTACTTCCGTCTGCCGGACAGATCTGGGAAAACAGTTTCGCATCCCGGCTTCTGCCGATCTTCCAGAGTCTTTCCGGACAGATCCGTCCCCGGTCGGAAAGGATCGTCGTCTCTTCCTGCCGCATCGCCATCGCTTTTTTCAGGATCCCGGAGAGAATCGCGATGTTCTGTTTGACGGTGCGGTGATTGTCATAATAGGCGTATTTGTTTTTTCCCTGCTGCTTTTTCGCGTATTCCAGCTGATAATTCCGCTTTACCGGATTTGCCAGGATTCCATCCGTAAAATACAGTCCACAGTCGGCATGGATTCCGCGGCACAGCTGAAAATTGATCTTTTTTTCTTCCAGTGGTGACAGATAGGTTTTCCCGAAATTCAGTTCAATATACGTGTATACCTTTTTCAGATCTTCCTCGGATACCCGGACGATCTTTCTTTTTTTCGAACTGTCTTCCTTTTCTTCTTTCTCTTCTGCGTGATTCTGCCCGGTTGCCGTCATCTGCTTGCTCATCTGTTCCAGATAGGCTTCAAAATTTTCTTCATACATCTCTTCCGTAAGAAAATCCATGAAGATCTGCAAGTAAAACAAATCGTATCCCTTCCGGATTCCGGATTTTATTCGTATAAATCTGGTATTTTTTTATTCTGAATTTTTTCATTTTATTTTCCAAAACCACAATTCGGGAATGTACAGACCGGACAGTTCAGACAGAGTCCACCTTCTCCAAGTGCGTTAATTTCTTCCGCTTTTATTTTATCATCTGCCATTATTCT
>OGOW01003895.1_pt1 | contig 10309 bp, 5 predicted proteins | sample 1552781 | NCBI WGS metagenome assembly OGOW01 (sample SAMEA2580145, study PRJEB22360) | human gut metagenome | biome: human gut; feature: human-associated habitat; material: faeces | place: Denmark | collected 2008/2010 | reverse complement strand
TGTTTTTTTTTCCTTTTTCTTTTGTAGTGTTTATCATATTTCCATAAGCCAAAGATCAATACTGCTGTTACCGCAAGTCCGATCACTACCCAGAGCAGATAGTTGGTATACAGGCTCATCGGTGATTCCTTTTCTTCTTTTTCCACAACCTCTTCTTCATACGGTACCCGGTGTCCTCTTACCAGAAGTCTCTGAGTATTTACTCCGTAAGGTGTACAGGTAAGCAGTGTCACGAGATCTTCTCCCGGCTCCACCGCCAGATCTCCGGTATCTTCCGGTTCTACGGTACGGATCTGATCCACTTCGTAACAGAGTTTCTGATCCAATACGGAAATCAAGAAATGATCTCCTTTTTCTAACTGATCCAGATCCGTAAACAGGCTTGCACTGGGAAGACCTCTGTGTGCAGAGATTACTGCGTGGGTATTTTCCCCGCCTACCGGAAGAGAACTTCCTTCCAGATGTCCTGCGCCTTTGTTCAGGACTTCCTCGGAAGTGGTATGGAAAATCGGAATCTTAATGTTGATTTTCGGTACTTCCACATATCCCATCATTCCGTCATTCAGGATGTTCAGACAGGACATATATTCGTCTCCTGGCTCATCTGATGCTGCTGCGATTGCGAAGGAATCAGGAAGAATACTCGGAAGAAGTGATGCATTATATGCATTTGCTTTCTCCCATTCTTTCTCATAATCAATGGCTCCCTCACTGTTCTCCGTGCTGACTGTCGTTTCATACTCTGAGATCAGACGGCTCTGCCGGTAAGTATTCCACTGATTTGCCACCAGCGGATACAGCAACAAGGACAAACCGGCTAAAAATAAAATTCCTGCTATGATAATTGACATTTTTTTCTTCATCCGGGCTCTCCTTACTGTTGTATACTCAAGTGTCAGTTCTTTGTTCTTTTATCCTTTTTATCAAAAACGGGGCGGGCGAGCCGCCCCGTTTTCATGGGTTCTTCCGTTATCTCCAACGAGTGTACGGGCTTCCTTATTATTTCTGAGTTTTTCTTCTTGTTGCGAAGAACAGACCAGCTGCTACGATCATGATTGCGCAACCGCCGATGGTGAAGATTGTTGTACCGATACCACCGGTAGATGGCAGTGCACTCAGTTTTGTATTTTTAATATCTGTAACTGTTGTAGTGCTTTCGATTCTTGTAACGCTTCCTTCTTTGTCATAAGTAGCAGTATAGGTGGAAGTATTCTTTCCATCGATTGTAATGGTATAAGTATTCAGCGTACCGTCTTCGTTGTAAGTTGCTGCGATCACAACGGTATGTTCTGTTTTGTCAATGGTAAATCCTTCCGGAGCTGCTGTCTCTACTAAGGTGTAGGTTCCTGCATCCAGTCCGTTAAAGGTAAGTCCACCATCTTCACCGGATTCTGCTGTATAAACTTTTGCGGTCTTGGTATTGGTTAATGTAAAGATTGCACCTTTTAATACTTCTACTACTTTTTCATCCGGTTCCTGGCTCTTTTCTTCTACTTTACTGATCACATTACCTTTTTCATCTACTTTGATGATCTGGTTTACTTTTTCTGTGTATCCCTGAGTAGCTGCGCTTAAAGCTGCACCGATGCTGAAGGTATAAGTATAAGTTTTGCTGTCTGTGGTTTTTACATCACCCTTCGGGTTGGTGGTGTAGGATAATGTTGCTTTGTTGGTATTCGGATCAAAGTTTACCGTTGCCTGATCATTTACAGTTGCGGAATAGGTTACTACCAGTTCCACGCCGCCATTTGCTTTTGCATAATCACTCTTAACTGTAAGAGTAAATCCGTGATCGGTTGTCTCCACCTTCTCGATCATATCAGCGGAAATATCTGCACCGTTGATCTTGATGCTGTTTTTGTCTAATGTCAGACCAGCACTCATGGTATCGGAAATGGCTACGGTTACGGTATCATACTGTTTGCTGTAGGAAGGAATAGCAGTTGTGATTTTGAAATCAACTGTATCGCCAATTGCCACATCGTTTCCTTTTGCGGTTTCACCACCTACGATCTCTTTTTTAATAGAAGGAGTGGTGGATTTTGCATATGCATTGCTGGTTTCCAGAGTCCAGTTGGAATCTGCATTGACCGGGTGGGATGTCATGGTGTTGTCGCTTCCGTTTGCGGAATAGTATACACCAACTAACATTGGGTTATATACTTCGTCAACCGTACCGGATACGATTACCAGCCAGTAACCTGCATTCAGGTCAGCTGTGAAATCTGTGTATTTTACATCATCTGCAACTGCTGCGCCTGTCATGGTTTTGCTTGTAAGAGTTACAGCACCGCTTGCAATCTGTTTTGCAATTGCGGTTACTTCATCGGAAGTCGGAGCCAGAACATCTGCGATCGCAAGCTTATTATCGGTTTTCACATATCCGGTAAATCCACCGTCATACTGTGCTTTTGTGATCTGGTATGCGGTTACGGTTGCTGCTTTTTCTACATTCTGTACGGTTCCTTTTGCTGTATCATTTGCTGTCGGTGTTGTTGCTGCGAATGTCGGTACGCTCATAGCCAGTACCATTACCATCGCCATAATCACTGATAAGATTCTTTTCACTTTACTCATATGATTTTCTCCTTTTCTTTTTTATTTCCTCTCTTTTATTTTCAGTGCCTTTTCTCCTTTTATTTGCACTGGAAATCATTGTTGTGGCTCGGAGGCCACTGAAATATTAAGTTTCCTTATTTTTTCAGCACCTCCTTGCCCTTCATCTTGTATATGATCAGAATGCCTGCGAACATCAGCAGGATTCCACTCATCAGGATGTTGAAGATTCCGGTGTGACCGGTGGATGGAAGATCGTAGACCACTTCATTTTTTACAGTGATTACATACACATCTTCTTTCTTCTCACAGGATACGATATCATCCGACGGTCCGGATACTGTTACTCTTGTATCACCTTCAGCTAAAACATTAATCGTAATCGCTCCCGGTAATACTACATAGCCGTCCGGAGCTTTTACTTCTGTCAGTGTGTAAGTACCATGTTCTAATGGTTCTTCCAGTACAAGACCTTCTTCATCAGAGATATACGTACCAGTTGTATTAGATCCAAGTTTCACCGGATTACCTTCGCTGTCTTTTAACGTGAATTCTGCACCTTCCAGTTTCAACTCTGTGTTGGTTCCGGTTTTAATGATTTTAATTTTTTCAGAATTCTTTGTGTTGGTAATGATCTGCTTATTGGCATCCTTGGAATCTTTTGAGTAGGTTACCTTGTAGGTATTATCATCGATAGTAGTGCTTCCATTATCCTGAATCATCGAGTATTTCCTGTTTTCGTATGTAATGGAACCCTTTTTATCCGGTTTCAATTCTCGAACGCCACCATAATTATCGGTTTCTTCTACTATGAAAGAGCCCTGGAAATTATTCTGGCTGCTCAGTTTTAACACTTTGTCTTCAACCGGATCGCCATTTTTGTCAATCAGCTGTACAAGCACTACCTGTTTTTTAATATCGCTGGCATCCATGCCAACCCATTTCTTTTCGACCGTGATTTTTTCGACCTGAACAACCGGATCATTATAAGATTCCGTATGGTTAACGTCTTTATACGTATAGCTTATACTTGCAGAAGCATTGGACTTAAATCCTTTCTTTCCAGAAGAAGTTCCTGTGCTGACCGCCTGATAACCATCATCGCTTGCATCGGAAGGAGTATCTCCCACTGCGTTATAACTGTTTCCTGTCTGGTATTCCTGGAATGCTGCTTCATTTGGTACGACGTTAGTGATTGTCAGATAATAGTAATGATCTTTTTCCAACTTATGATTAGGTGCAAATGTCAGTGTCGCAGTTTTTGTAGTTGCATCATATCTTGCCACTGCTTTTTTTCCATTTGCGAATGTAACGGTGCCGCCTTGACTTAAACTAACTTTCTGAGTCGTACCAGTCGGAGTAAACGTTCCATCTGCATTTTTTACAGCTTCTTTAATTACCAGTTGGCTCGCATCTGTTGGATCTACATATTGGCTTAAAGTATCGGTGATTACTACATTTTCACATTCATATGTCAATACCTCTCCGACTATACTCTGGAATTTATCTCCCAAGTCTGCTACGTTTGTCAGATTACTTGGCTCTTTTGTAGATGCTGTTGTTTTATTTGCCACATCAGTTAAAATCTGTATTCCAGTTGTTGTTCTATCTTTCTCCGGGTATCCATACCAATCATATGTATATATATCTACATTATCAGGCAAACCTATGCCAATCGCATAAAACTTATCACAAGAAACTTTGGCTGCTGATGATAACGCATTATTATATGTTGCGGTATCTGTATAACTTCCGCCTCCCGATGGTCCATCACCATAATACGTTGGTTCACCATCCGTTAAGAAAATTACAATTTTCTGTGGATTTGGTCGGGCTTGTGTACTGCTACTTGTACTAATCGCATCTGCTCCCAACGATAGTCCTTTATCATAATTGGTTCCACCATCTGCCGACAAGGAGTCAACATAATCCACCAACTTATTTCCATTAACCCAGTTTTTAGTTTTCAGATTTGCCTTTTTTGCAAATGTAACCAGTTTATAACGAACATCTACAGTGTTATTGCTATTGAATGTTTTAACCAGTCCTTTGATTGCTTCCTTAGTAACTTTCAATTTTGTTTTGTTCTGATTATTTATAGTTACTTTGTCCCCCATACTTCCGGAGGTATCAACAATCAAAACAACATCCACATTTGCTTTTTTGGTCTCTGTTCCTACGGTTCCGGATACATCTAACGTAATATCATATGTTCCATCACTATTTCGTTTGATGTATTTTTCATGGTATATATTTGTTTCCGGATCATCCGTTGTGCCGCCGTCGTTTACCACGTAATTGTTTTTAAATTCAACGGAACGAGCATCTTTATTTCCTACAGTGATACTTCCCTGTGTTTCCTGATCGCTGTTTGTTCCGTCGATAAATAAGGAAGTATTTCTTGTATATCCATCCACATCCAGATTACCGTCTGTTGCCTGTTCGCTGACATTCAAAGTATCGAACTCACTTTGTGGTATCGACAATACATAGGTTCCGATATAAGTTCCTACAGAATCCGCATCACCAGACCAGCTCCATGACAGATCACTATAGCCAAGCGTATGAGATCCAACCGTAAATGTCAGTTTGTTTGCCAATGCACGGGCATTTGTATACGTTAAACCTGTGATTGTTTTTGTCAGTGTGACGGTTGCTGTGCCTTCTACCGGTGTCAGTCTATCTCTTGTCAACTTGATATTATCCAGGAAGTTTCCAACCGTTTTGTTTCCAGATGCTGTTGTACCTGCTACAAAGAAAAATCTGGTGGAGTACTGTTCTGAACCTTCCGGTACATTATACACACCCTGGTGAGTGGTCCACTTCTGATCGTCATCTCTGTAACTTACAACTGTCGCGCCGGAATAGTTTTCCGGATGATTAACAATATCCTGTGCTTTTGCTTCTGTTGTTACATCATACTGTTTTGCCAATGCCGTAGACATGATCAAAACGTACATCGTATCATATTCCGATGTGTTATCAGCCCTAGATCCTCTGGCACGATGGGACAGCTGATAGTTTAATGTCTCACCTGGTGTTGTCAGAATATCCTGATATAATGCACCTGCTGCTTCACAGTTTAGTTCTGCAAACTGATTTCCCTCGGCTGCTCCGTCCGAACCGTACCAACTGTATGGACTCTTATAAGAATCATCTTTGGTATTGATAATTTCAATATCACAACCAGCCTTGCCTCCGGTTCCAATTCCAGTTGTCTGCCATACGCCACCGCTTGAAGCATAATCTGCATTTGAATACTGGTAATGATTATAGTCTTTGTATTTATCCCGAACATTCGGAGTTTCGAATCCACCGTTTCGCACCTCATAATAAGAAGTAACACTGTAGGTTCTGCTTTCTGCTATCGCAGTAGTTCCGTTCTTTGGCAGACCACTGTTCTCGATATCACTCTTATTGAAAACTGCAACTTTATATTGTACGCTTGTATTCGTCACATTGTTTTCTGTGTATCCTAGAGCTCCTCCATTCAATGCGATATAAAGTTCTGTTCCGTCAGCTTTGATATCGGAACCAAGTCTTTTTCCAGCACTGCTTGTGTATGTAGTCGGTTCCTGTGCTTCGAATGCACCACCATTAATGCTTCTGTACCACACATAACCATACTCTTCGGTATTGTCTGCTGTATAGGATGCCGTCAGTTTACCGTTATCATCAGTCAGGGTCACCGAGTTATTTGTCGTATCTGCTGCGTAGGTTGTTGGATCAGGAGTCTCTTCTGACGGATCCTGAACTGTTGAATCATCCACCCTATCCTCTCCAGGATCTTCCTGTTCCGGTGTATTTTCTACATAGCATCCATAGATTGTAGATTGTCTTCCTTCCATCTGAATCTTGGAAGCAGTTCCGTCTTCATTCAATTCAATATCTGACAGATCATAGTCTTCATCAATATTTTCAATACTCTGACCAGCTTCCTGAAGTTGTTTTACCAGTGCTGCTCTCTGAACAATCTCTTCCAGTTCTTCTTTATCTCCGGCCACTGTCGGGTTTGCCGGATCCAGATAGAAGACTGTTGCGTTCTCTACATCGTCAATCTGTGTTTTGTCACCTGTCATGGTGATCTTGATCGGCTGCAGAGATTCTGTTTCTGTCCCGTCTACTTTGAATCTGATGTTGTATGCTACATACTGACCAAGTTCTTTTTCAGCCGGAATCTTTTCTTTCATCAGATTTTCCAGCTGAGCTTTTTCAGCATCTGTCAGTGTGTTGACTTCCATTGTGATCTGGGAACTTTCTCCTACCTGAAAAGCTCCCTCCGGAATTTCTGCACTTACTGTTGCAATTACATTTCCAAGCTCGTCTGTGAAGTCCTGCTTCAGATCCATCTTCTGATTATAAGTTACGGTTTCACCGTTTTCTTCTCCCTGCGGAGTCTGCGCTTCCCCAACTGCTGCATTCGTATTTTCAGAAGTTGTTGTTGTCCCTTCTGAAACAGTTGCAGGTTCTTGGGCTGCAGGTGTCTCTGCTGCCGGTGCTTCTGTTGTCGGCTGTTCTGCTGCAGGTGTTTCCGCTGTCGGCTGTTCTGCAGGAGCTGCGACGGTTGTTTCCGGTTCTGCGGTGACTTGCTCCACCGGTGCAGTTTGCTCCTCGGCTACTGCCTGGCCTTCATCTGCTGCGTAGGCAGCCACGTCCATGTCATTGGCAACGGCTTCGTCCTGAGTCTGTACTTCCGCTTCCTGTGGGTATTCGGTCTGTCCGGTCTCGGATGCGAATATGAAGCTGCTGTTGCTTATGGCAACGACCATGCAAAGCACTAATGCCAGCAGTCTTTTCTTTCCTTTACTTTTCATGGCTTCCTCCTTCCTCTTCATCCAAAGCACTCTCAATCAGTTTTAATAATTCCAAAGCACTGCGGAACTGCTGCTTTTCTTTTTTATCTACCCAGGTCACTGAACCCTGCCAGGTAGCATTCTGCCTGTCATAAATGTTTAAGATAAAGGTTTCCGTTTTCTTCGTAGAATCGCTCACAGCTGTTCCACCTCCTTATATGATCCCGTTCTCTATAGTAGTATTATATAAAACGCACCGTTACGAAAAGCATTACACTCATTATTATCTTTTACTTTTTTTTATTTTTTCTTATTTTTGTAACGTTTCATCCAAACTATTATCGAAAATAGCGGATTTTTCCTCATTTCTTCTATCTATATGTTATGTTTTTGGATTTATGGCTGCTTTTTCTGAAAATTTATCTCCTTGGGACAATCAAAATTGATCCAGTGGATCAATTTTGATTATCGCTGCAATCGTCAAGATCTCGTGCAAGCACGGACTTTGACTCGTTGCCCGCGTAAAAAAAAGAACTACCGCCTTCTCAAACGATAGTTCTCTTCTGTCTTTTATTTTCTTCCCAGTATCGCATCCATCTCTATGATCAGTTCCAGCACACTGCGAAATTCCATCTCCCGCTTTCCTTCTTTCCATGCCAGAATTCCCTGCCAGGTAGCGCTCTGGCGGTATTTTACATAGATATGAAACGTTGCACAGGTGCCGCTCTGCTCCATCAGCTGACGGTACTCCATACTTTTTTCCTGTTTTTCTCTGATTTTCTGTTTTTCCGATCGGAACTCACGAAGAACCACGGAGGACTCCGGAAAACGGATGCTGTCATAAAACTCTTCCATATATCGGATCAGCTGTACGATATTTTCAAAGGACTGTGGTTCCCGGGAATAACAGTGATATAGTCGACCGGATATCTCGCTGGCCCTACTCTCGTCCACGCACACGGTAATGAGGTTTGGCGCTGCCAGTATTTCTCCATTCCAATATTGACTCATGTTTCACACTCCTGTTCCTAGGTAGTTATTTCCAGTGAAATTCATTTTTCTGAAAACTTAATCTTGCATTAGGGTTTTCCACCTCTGCGATGGAAGAAACATAGTATTCCAGGTATCGGTTCCAGGATCCGTGTCTGTCGGTAAAACGACCGGCGATCCTGCGGAAAATCATATCACAGTTTTCCTGATTGACTCCCACCAGAAGAATCAGAAACTGTGACGGACTGTATTTGGAAAAGGAATCTCCGCGGCGAAGGCTTCCTTTTACCGCCCGGTGAAGTTCCATGGACATCACATCCAGTTTTTCCCGGTTTTCCATCGGATGCCCGTTGCCGTCTGTCAGCGAACATACCATTAAAAATGCGGACTGTCCGTTTCGTTCGATCAGTCTGCGCACCAGACGGTAATTGTCACGGAAACTCGGAAGGCTGCAGTAAAAAGCGCCATCCTCATACTCCGGTTCTTTCAGATCTTCTTTGATCTCCCCTGCCGCATGGTACGTTCTTCCCATCCGTTCGCTCATCTCCTGGAACTGGTTCATCATCCGCTCCGAAGGTGTGATTCCCAACTCTTCAAAGAACATCCTGGATGTAGCGTCATACAGCTGATACGCTTCTTTATAACGGTTCATTCCCATCAGTGCATCAATCTTTACGGACTGCCACTCGTCAAACGGATAAATCTCCATCGCCGTATCCGTCAGTTCCAGAATCGTATCGTATTCCTGTTGTTCTTTCTTATATTCACACAGACTGCGGAGGGCTTTCGAATATTTTTCTTTGTAATGGACACTGTTCATAATCACCCAGTCTTCGCCGGACTGCATCGGAAGAAGTTCTCCCTTATACAGACGGCACGCCTGCTCCCACAGTTCCATCTTCTTCGCTTTCTCTTCCGCCTGTTCCCCTTCCCGGATCATTTCCACGAAACGCACCACATCCAGATCTGTTTTCATCGGACTTCGCCAGTAAAAAACACCTTTTTCTTTTACGATATAATCGTACTCCGGCAGCCCTGCCTCGATCAGCATCTTGCGCAGACGGAACACGGTGACACGCAGGTTATTTCCCACATTTGCCAGTTCCTCTCTTCCAAACAGATCATCCAGCAGCTGTGCTCTGGAGATTCCACCGTTTCCCTGATTCTCTGTCAGGCTGGAATGCAACAGGATCTGCAGCAATTTTACTGCCTTGGTTGCCGAGTTTCTTTTGAACGTGATTGGCTGATCTCCATAGGTTATGGAGAATCTTCCCAACATATTCACTCTGAGTTCCGGTAACTGATTATCCATAGTGTTCCCTCCCCTCACTTACTCTCCACTTTTATCAGACGGGCCAAATGTACTCCCACTTCTGCCCCTATAAAGCAAAATCACCTCCGATAAGTTTTTATCGGAAGCGACTTCTCGGTGACTTTATTGTAGTCAGTAATTCCGGCTTTGTCAACGCAAAGCATTACACTTTTTTATTTTTCCACACACAGACCGTAGCGGAGCCAGAGTTTTCCACCAACGTTCTGCTTTACACCATCCTGCGGCTCTTTTCCTCGAAACAATCCAATGTGTAGATTTCATATGGTGCCAGTTTTTTCCCTCCGAACTTTGCTCTCTGGAGGATCTCCATCGAACGGCGATACCAGCGCTCCGGAACCTCCGGAAAATGCTTTCGGATCGCGTCAAAAAACTGTTCGGAACTTGTCATTTCCTCTATCCGTACTCCTGCAACAGCCGCCAGTTCACGGAATGCATTTACATAATATTCCGCAATTTCTCCGTTTTCCATTTCTTTCTGTCTCCGGCGTATCTGCACACGAATCGCACGCTGCAATTCCAGAAGCAGATACAAAAAGAATCCGCCATACAGAATCACCAGTACGATATTTGCCAGTAAGCCCGGCAGATCTTTGTCTTCTTCCGGCTTCTCTTTCTTCGAAGAACCGTTACCGGTTCC
>OGOW01003892.1_pt1 | contig 10317 bp, 10 predicted proteins | sample 1552781 | NCBI WGS metagenome assembly OGOW01 (sample SAMEA2580145, study PRJEB22360) | human gut metagenome | biome: human gut; feature: human-associated habitat; material: faeces | place: Denmark | collected 2008/2010 | reverse complement strand
ATTAATTTTGATAAAACAAATACCAATAAAATCAAATAATAAAAGTGGTATAAATAAGGTGTTGTATAAAAGGACAAAACCCAAATCAAAGGAGGTTTTTAAGAGCGCCAGAAAAGAAGGAGAGAGAAAAACAAGAAAAAGAGAGAGCAAGAAAAGAATCGTCACACCTTTAGTCAGTGGTGGTTCTTGAAAGCGGAACTGAGGCAGGGATCTTTGGTACGGTTCCGTTTTTTTGCAGCGGCTGCGACTACAGGGCTGAAAGGTCGTGAAGAAATGATCGTTGTCAATCCGCAAACTGTTACAAACCGTGAGCTGGCTGCTTTGGCCATGCAGGCTAAGGGCAGGATCAGCAGGCTTTATCTGCACTGGACGGCAGGTCACTACGAAGATGTTTATGATGATTATCACCTGAACATCGGCCCAGGCGGTGAGATGTATCTGACTTGCAAAACATTTACAGAAGTGAAGGAGCATACCTGGCACCGTAATACGGGCAGTATCGGCATCGCGCTGTGCTGCGCTTCCGAGGCGCAGGCCTGCAGCGGCCGGGATACTGATTTTGGCGGCGAGCCGCCGACAGTAGTGCAGATAGAAACACTGGCTAAAGCCGTTGCGGTATTGACGGCCTGTCTGGAGCTGGAGATCAATGTCCTGACAGTGACGACTCATTGCGAAGCAGCCTTGTTTGACGGTTACGGACCGCACAGCGGCGATCCGCAGCTGCGCTGGGATCTGTGGTATCTGCCCGACCTGCCGCTGGACAGCGCGCTGAAACCGGGCGGGTATGTTATCCGTGGTAAAGCCTTGTGGTATCTCAGCGAAATTTTAAGACAAAGGAGGTGAAAGAAATGGCGATCACTAAAACTGTTACCAAACAGACCCTGACACTGAATGTCGAAGATGGCGTTAACAGTCAGGGGGCTGCAAAAACTAAAGGTCATAATTATGCCGGCGTACGTCCGGAAGCAGAACCTGCTGCTATCATGCAGGCTGCTGCTGCTCTTGGTGCTCTTATCAGTCATGAGCTGATGGGCGTTGTTGTGACTGAAAAAGCCGAGCTCGCTCAATAAAAGCCGGTACAGGTACAGTACGTATATTTATTAGAAAGGAGCTGGAATGAATGGAAAAAGTTTTACAATTGGTATTTAAAAAAGCTGATGGCAGCAAAAAAGTTTTCAGTGTGACCGATCCCCGCGATGATGTTACTGCTGACGAAGCAAAAACAGCGATGGAGACAGTCATTGCTGCCGATATTTTTGCAGCTGACGGTATCGGTCTGACTGAAGCTGTTGAAGCCCGTGTGCGCACTACGGAAGTCAATGTTTTTTTTAGCATAAGATGGATCTGGAAACACTGCTGTCACAGGTCGCCAATTACGGTTTTCCGATGGTTCTGTCGTGGTATCTGCTGGTGCGCATGGAAGGCAGACTGGACAGACTGACGGACAGTATCAATAGCCTGGCCCGCAGTATTGCGGCTGGAAAAACAGCATAAAAAAAGACGCAGCTCAGGCTGCGTCTTTTTATTTTATATCATTGTTTACCAGGCGTCGATACCACGCCCGTCAGCCAGCGGATCGGGCCCGTAGCTGTTGGGACCGATCGTGCCGCGAAAGAACATCAGGTAGACAGCAAAGAAAAAGCTGATCAGCGGAATGAAGGCCAGCAATACCATGAGCGAGCCGTGGTCAAGGTCATGCAGACGTCTGACGTAAAGCGACAGGCAGCTGAGCGCGGCGATAAAGGTCAAAGCAAAGGCCAGTATCTGGAACATCGTTCCGTCTGGCGCAAACAGACTGCCGATCAGATAGCCCAGACACCAGATGATGGCATTACGCAGTAAAAAGCGCAGGATATAGGGCTTACGGTTCAGGCGGCCGTCAAAACTGAAAAACATTTCCTGGAAATCCATAAAGATTCCTCCTTTTATATAACGTCAGATAAATACAAATATCACTGTTGCTGTCTTAATGATAACACAGACAGCAGCTTAAGTCGGATTATTTTAATTACTTTTCTGACGCCAAAAGTTATGGAATTTATCGGCCAGCTGTTTTTGACTCAGCTGTTCCGGCCACAGCTCCTGATTGGGAGCATTGCGCATAGCGGCGGCCAGATGGTCGTAGACTTCAGGGCTGAGCTTTTCCAGTTCGCGGATATGCTCTTTGATATCCTGGCGTTTGGTATGACCGTCGTAAGGGCAGGGATTACGCAGAGGCTGCAGGTCAAGCTGCCTGACCATGTCGATGATTTCTGCTTCGCGGTAATACAGCAGCGGCCTCAGTACGGTCAAACCTGTTCTGGACAGTGGTGTGACCGGTAAAAAGGTACGCAGCTGACCGGAGGTGAGCACGTTCATCAAAAAGGTCTCTACGGCATCATCGTGGTGGTGGGCCAGGGCCACTTTGTTAAAACCAAGCTCTAGTGCCGTACGGTTGGTAGCGGCACGGCGGAAATAAGCACAGGTGAAGCAGGGCGTATTGCCTTTATTCTGCCAGGCAGAGTTGACATCGACCTTTTCGCTGTAATGTTTCAGACCATAGTATCCGCAGAAAGCTTCCAGCTCTGCTTTGGGAAAAGCAGGTGAGAACATTGCGTCAACAGTATAACAGGCCAAGTCAAACGGCACAGGGGCATACTTTTGGATCTCGGCCAGTGCGGCAGTCAAAAACATACTGTCCTTCCCGCCGGAAAGTCCGATCAGGATCCTGTCACCTGCCTGCAGCATATCAAATTCGATTACAGCCCGCCAGAGCTTGCTTAAAAGCTCAGCAGGAACGAAGGGTGTACGGCTCATGGAGATTCTCCTTCAGTGCTGGTATATGATGTTGTTATTATACCACAAGGGTATGTATGAGTGCTAAATTCGTAAAAACCTTATTAAGCATTCAAACGATACCACAAGGGTATGTGCCCTCACCAGGTTCGATAAGGGTGTTTAGTAGTGCAAATAAAAAAAGCCTGCTCAAAAAGAGCAGGCTTTTATGGTTTAGATTAAGCTACGCGAACGTTAGCAGCGCGCATTCTGCGGCTGTTTTTCGGATCAGCTTCTGTATCAAATGTTACAGGTTGACCTTCTTCAAGAGTTTTGAAGCCGTCGCTTACGATAGCGGAAAAATGTACAAATACATCTTCGCTGCCGTCAGCAGGAGTAATGAAACCAAAGCCTTTATCAGAGTTAAACCATTTTACAGTACCGTTCATCATAACGAGTACCTCCTAAATTTTATTATATTCACAGACCACACGCAAAAAACTCACATATTTTTGTAACTCATTCAATAGCAAATGACTTACAAAAATATGTGAGCACAATTTGTATATTCGGAATACTTCTATATATTATCATGGCAGAAACAGGAAGTCAAGCTTTTGTTAAAATATATTTTTGAAAATTTACAGTGCTGTTTTCAGGCAGCGCTGATGTGTCTGAATGTCTGAAACATAAGGAAGCAGAAACTCTGCTCTGATTTTGTAAAAAAAGAAAAAATTAATGTAATTATTCAAAAAAGAGGATAAATTATTTAAAAATATGTTTTTGAATATTGAAAACCCTGTATTTAAATTGGCATTTACGGTACAATATAACTATAATAAATAATTGTGCTGACGAATAATCGTAATCTTTAAAGGGGTAGAAGCGATGCAGAAAAAATCCGAAGCTTTTCCTAAAAAAATATATTTGAAGCCGGCTTTGGAAGAACGTCTGGCTCAGATTTTGGCAGTGCCGCTGACAGTTGCGGCGGCCCCTTTTGGTTATGGTAAAACGACTGCTGTGAAAAAAGTGCTGCTTTCTCTTTCTGTAGATATGCTGTGGGATACCTGTTATTCAGGAGCTGAAGCAGCTTTTTGGCGTTGCTTTGTCAAATCGCTGCAGACTGTTGGTGTGGATACAGCTTCGCTGACCTGGCAGGAATTGCCGCGTAATGCGGCGACACGCCAGCGGGTTATCGAAGTGCTGCAGGTATCGAAATTGAAAAAAACTGTGGTTTTCGTTTGGAACAATTATCATCTGCTGGGCAGCGAAGACTGTGATAAGCTGCTGCTGGCGCTGGCGAAAGCTGATCTGCCCGGCTGGCATTTTGTGCTGCTGACACAGCGGCCGCCGGATTTCACTTTGGATGAGCTGGTCCTGAAAGGTGAGTGTCTGTATCTGCAGGCGAAGGATTTTGCTTTTGAAGTGAGTGATATTATTGTTTATTATCGTAAAAACGGGATCGTTTTAGAGCGTCGTGCCGCAGAAAATCTGCTGGCTGCTACAGAAGGCTGGGTCAGCGCCCTATATCTGTATCTGCGGCAGTACCACAACGGGCAGAGCCCGCAAACAGATGAAGAACTGCTGCGGCTGGTACAGGCCGTGGCTTATAATTCCTGCAGCGAAGCAGAAAAAACACTTTTAACAGAGCTGTCTATTTTAAATGAGGATTTTAGTGGCCGTCAGGCCGCTTATATAACGGAAAATGATGCGGCGCCTGCTCTGCTGGAAAATCTGGCGCTCAGACATGGTTTTATCAGCTATGAGCTGCTGAGAGGACAATACCATATCCATAATGCATTCAAAGTCTATCTGCAGCGTCGGGGAGCAGAACTGCCAGATACAGAACTGCGTCGTCTGTGCCGGCGCGGTGGTCAGTGGTATGAGCTGCAGAACGATTTTCTGGCAGCTTTCTGTTACTATCATACAGCCGGCGATTATGATAAGATGCTGACAGTTTTTGAAAAAGACCGCGGCTGCAGCTTTGAGAACAATTATAAAAATAAAATTATGGCTTATTTTGGCGAAGCGCCTGAAACGATCCGGCAAAAGCATATCAAAGCGGGCTTGATTTATGCGCTGTGGCTGTTTTTAAGTGGAGAAAACGAACAGCTGCAGCAGGAAATCATGGAGCTACGGAAATATATTGGGCAGCTGGAGGACAGACAGGAACGGGAGCAGTGTCTGGGCGAACTGGAGTTTTTGCTGGGTGAGACCAAGTATAATGATGTGGAAGCAATGGCGGCTTATTTTAAAAAACTCCGCTGCTGTTGTGAGGCCAGCCGGTACGCTTTTTCTCTCCGCAGACTATCTGGGGCGGCGGTGCCAATTCGATTTTGTTTATGTTTTACCGTCAGGCCGGTACGCTGCAGAAAACACTGGATGTTTTTCCGCAGGCTATGGCATATTATTACCGCCTGATGCAGAATCACGGTGCCGGTTCTGAATATGTACTGGCGTCAGAAGCGTATTTTCAGTGCGGTCATTGGGAAAGAGCGTTTATTTTGGCAACGGAAGCATTGAATGTTTCACGGCGCAACGAACAGGTCAGCGTAGAGTTGTGTGCAGAATTTATCGCTTTGCGTATCAGTATCGCTTTGGGGAATAAAAAACGTGTCCGTGAGATCAGCAGACGGATGGATGCTCTGCAGACGGCAGTGCAGGAGCATTTATACCGCAAAACTATCGAAGCCAGCCGCGCCTGGATCGATCTGCAGCTGGGGGACAAGGGCAAGATGCTCATTAGCTGGCTGCAGAAGGGCGATTTTCAGAAATCGGGGCTGCTTTATTCAGCCTGGGGCTGTTTATATATCGTTTATGGACGCTATTTGCTGCTGCAGAAGGATTACCTGCCGCTTTTGGGGCAGCTGCGCGAATTTGACGCGGCGGCGCGGAGTTTTAATAATTTTTTGCTGAGTATTTATGCCGCGGTTTACAGCGCCGCGGCACAAAACGGTCTGCAGCATGAAAAAGAAGCTTTGAGCGAATTGAACCGGGCACTGGGACTGGCGGCTGCTGACGGGATCATGATGCCTTTTGTGGAAAATTTTGACGTGCTGGAACCGCTGCTCAAAAAAGCTGAGCAGCAAAACTGCGGCGGATCGGAGCTGCTGGCAAGGATATTGGAGCTGGGGGCAGTATATCAGGAAAATTTAAAAAATATCAAGCACAAAGCTTCGTATATCATGGGCGGCAAAACTTTGACTGCCAGGGAGGCCGAGATCGCAAACTTTGTTGTGCAGGGCAGGACTAATGCGGAAATTGCCGCGGAAATGTTTATTGCCGAGATAACAGTGAAAAAGGCTTTGCAGGGGATCTACCGCAAATTAGGCGTCGATACGCGTCTGGAGCTGGTAATGGCCCTGAATGCCGATATGTAAAAATTTAGCTGATGTATTTTGAAAAATTAAAAACAGTTATTGCTATAGTAAAACACCACCCAATAAATTGGGTGGTGTTTTACTTTTTAGGGGTAAATATATAGCTGACAAAGCAGTTGTTTAAAATGCTGCAAATATTGACGTGACAAAAAATATCGATTATCTTTTAATCACAAAAAGATAATAAATATAAATACAAATAAATATTAAGAATTGAAAAAGTGGTAGACTGAAATATTCCTGATACTTTATAAAAGGACGTTTTAGTCAGGATAAACTTTAAGTGAACAGAGGCAAAATCTGTAGTATAGCGATCTCTGCCGTTACAAAATGTGTCGTGGGCAGCCATCACTTGCAGATTTTCCAAGTTATTGAGGGTTGGTTTTATAAGCAAGGAGGAAATAAAATGAAAAGAATGAAGGTGACAGGCAAAGAACTGGCTCTTTTATGCGGGATGGCGGCGTTGGGGACACTGACCTTCCCGCTGGGGGCCGCAGCAAGAACAGTAGACAGTGTTACTGCCACTGCTGGCAGTACGGCAGAAATCGTTTACAGTGGTGAGACACTGACGGTGACAAACGGCGTAGAGTCCATTGGTAATAACGCCACCGGTATCCGCGCCGTCGATGATACTGAGGTTGCTATCGGCAAGGATATCTATGTGCATGGTGCCAACAGCCAGTATAACAATTCTTATGGCGTTTACGGTGACAGCGGCGTCCAGGTCAGGGTTGGGACAGATATCGTTGTCGAATCAGATGCCGGTGCCGAACGGGTACGCGGAATTTACATCGATGGCGGTTATGGCAGCAGCATTTCGTCAACGCCCGATATCCAGGTAGGCGGCAATATTTCTGCCAGCGGTATCAATACGATCGGGATCTATGTCAGCGGCAAAAATGCCAACATCAAAGTAGACGGCAATGTGACCGCTTCTAACCGCAATGCTACCGGCATCACCACCGGCGGGACCAGTAAAATCTATGTAGGCGGCGATGTGATTTCGTCCTATGATAATAATGGCACACTGTCTTATGGTATTTCCGTTGGAGCCGGTAACGATTCCTATGTAGAGGTGGCAGGCAATATCGTCGCTTCCGGCAAACTGACCTCCGGAGTCAGGATGGGTGGCAGCGGTACAAATAAACAGATCAAAGTGGGCAAGTCGGTCGTTGCCGGCGGTGAATCGTCCAAGGGCATCGACACGAACGGTGACGGTGTGAGCGCTTATGTGGCAGGCGATGTTACAGCGAACGGTAAAAGCTCGCTGGGCATTATCGTGCAAAACGATGCGCAGGTAACAGTAGATGGTAATCTGAAGGCCAGCGGCGAAGGTGCTAAAGGCGTAGAACTGCGTGACGGCAGTTCGGTAACTGTTGGTAAAAATATCGAAGTCAGCGGCACTGAAGCTATTGGCATCAATGTTGACCGTTGGAACGTGAGCGGCAGCGGCATTGAAATAAATGTGGGCGGCAGCTTTATCGTCAGCGGTGACGACAGCTATGGAATTTATACGGGTACTACGAAGAATACTGCCTTAAAGGTGAATATTACTGATGATCTGGTAGTTTCAAGTACTAACAGCAGTACCCAGTCCGTGGGTATCTTTTCGGCGTATATGCCACTGGAAGCCGTTATCGGCGGCAAGATGGCTGTTTCGGGGACGGGCGTTTATGGTATTTATGGTGATGCCGGCTCGGATATCGGCGTTGCAGGTAACGTAGAAGTTACAGGTGCGGGGTCGCTGGGTATCCAGGTGCTTGGCGGTTCGAAAGTGCAGGCAGGCGGCATTGTGACCGGCAGTGCTGCAGCTGACAGCATTGGCGTGGATGCAAGTAACAGCAGTGTGACCATCGTTGGTGCTTCTTATATTGAAGGTACCGGCAGCACAGGGGTTCTGCTGCGTAAAAACGATGCTGCTTTGACCATGAGCGGGCTGATGACAGTGAATGGCGCCAACGCTATCGGTATCGATATCAAAACCAGCGATACAAAAGCCGCTTTAGATGGTCCCGGAAGCGTACAGGTCAGCGGCACTGATGCTGTAGGCATCAAGCTGGGAAGCGGTACGGAAACCACCATTGACAGTTGGAACCTGAACGTGGCGGACAGCAATGCCGGAGCAGGCATTGAACTGGGTAATAACAGCAAGCTGGAACTGAAAAATGTTGCTTCGCAGGCAGCGGCTGATGGAGTGCTGCTGCGAGCTGCAGGTACGGCTACTGTGAATGTAGAAGGCAGCAGTCGTCTGGTCGGCGATGTACTGCATGACGGGACAGTAAGCGGTACTTTGGCACTGGCATTTGCTGAAGGCAGCAGTCTGACCGGCAAAGTCAATGAGCAGGGCGCAGGCGTTATAAATCTGGAGATGGATAACGCAGTTTGGAAGCTGAGTGGCGACAGTAGCCTGCACCAGCTGACATTAAATAACGGAGCGGCTGTGCATTTGACACACAGCGGCGGTTACCATACCCTGACGGCACAGGAACTGCAAGGAAGCGGCGGTTTGTTTAAGCTGGATGTGGATGTACGCAGTCTGGAAAGCGATAAACTGGATATTACTGATGCCAGCAGCGGCAGCCATGTATTGGATATTTACCAGAAGGATGCTTATGAGCCGTCCGCTGGCAGTACAGAAGGGCATGGACTGGTATTGGGCAGTGTTACCGGCACGGCTGATTTTACGGCTAAAGACCGCGAGGGCAGCCTGTTTTACAAGCATTATGAGTTGAGCAGCAAAGCCAGCGAAACAGCAGGCTACGACACTGACTGGTATTTAGATAAGATCATCAGCGTTGATCCCGGCGATAAAACAACGACGACTGTAAAAACTATTATGGGTGCTGCAGCGCTTAACTACCATACCTGGCGTACTGACAACGATCAGCTGCTGCAGAGGCTGGGCGACCTGCGCCAGAGCGGTGATGGTGAGAACGGAGTCTGGCTGCGCCTCAAAGGCACTAAGATCAGCCGGGACGGCAGATTCAGCTTCGAGAATAAATATACTACCTATGAGCTGGGCTACGACAAGGTGCTGCGGCAAACTGATGATTATACCCGCTATGGCGGCGTGGCCTTCAGCTATGGCGACGGCAGCAGCAGTTATGCTGGTGGCAGTGGCTCTAACCATAATAAAGCCATTGGATTATATGGTACGCAAATCAACAAAAAGGGACATTATTTGGACTTGGTGCTCAAATACTCCGATATGGATAATGATTTTAGCGTTCTGGACACAGAAGGGAAAAAAATCAGCGGCGATTACGATAACAAGGGACTTGCTTTCAGCGCCGAATATGGGCGGAAAAACGCTTTGCAGTGCGGCTGGTATATCGAGCCGCAGGCGCAGCTGACGCTGGGCTATCTGGATGGCGGCAGTTATTTTACCAGTAACAGGGTCAAGGTAGAGCAAAGCCATATCAAAAGCGTGCTGGGGCGGGTAGGCTTCCAGCTGGGCAGGGATATCGATGCCAAAACCAATATCTATATCAAAGCTGATCTGCTGCACGAATTCGGCGGCGGTTACGATGTGAAGATGACGGCGGCCAATGGCGACGGCCTGTACCAGTCAGCCGATTTTGACGATACATGGGTTGAATACGGTATCGGCGCTGCGATCAGGACTGGTCACAACAACCACCTCTATTTTGATGTGGAACGTACCGTCGGCAGCGACTTTAAAAAAGACTGGCAGTGGAATATCGGCGCCCGTTGGGAATTCTAACTAAATATTCGCAGTCAAAAAATACTCCGCTACAGCGGAGTATTTTTTATGAAAGAAGAACCTGTTTTGTGATAAAATGCTGTTATAACAATAAGGATCGGGGTAAAGGTTATGATTTTGGTATCGGCGGCGATTATTCGCAATACAGCAGGAGAAATACTGATTTGCCAGCGCGGAGCAGGCGGCAGCTGCGCCTTTTTATGGGAGTTTCCGGGCGGTAAGCAGGAAGCGGGTGAAAAAGCTGCAGACTGCTTAGTACGTGAATGCCGGGAAGAGCTGGGGATAGAGATAGATATTGTGGCTCTGCTTGAGCAAACCAGTTACACTTATCCGGATAATAAAATAGGGCTTTCTTTTTTTGCCGCCTTCCATAGGGTGGCTTTTTTCGTTTCATAAAAAATCTTTTTTTCGTCATCTTATCATGCAAATGAATGGTTCCAGACCGGAACCCCTGGAAGG
>OGOW01003884.1_pt1 | contig 10331 bp, 9 predicted proteins | sample 1552781 | NCBI WGS metagenome assembly OGOW01 (sample SAMEA2580145, study PRJEB22360) | human gut metagenome | biome: human gut; feature: human-associated habitat; material: faeces | place: Denmark | collected 2008/2010 | reverse complement strand
TCAGCACCTTGCAGTTTGCGGAAACAGCCTTTGCAATTTCCACCATCTGCATCTGTGCGATGCTCAGTGTACCCAGCTTTGCGTGGGAGTTGATGTCCAGCTTGAGCTTTTTCAGCAGGTCATCGGTATCTTTATACATCTTGGCATGGTCCACGATGGTGATGGGACCAGCCTTCTTGGTGGGGTAGCGGCCCAGCCAGATGTTCTCGGCCACAGTACGGGCCGGGATAGGCTGCAGCTCCTGATGCACCATCGCGATGCCGCGGTTCAGTGCATCCAGCGGGGTGGGGATGTTGACCTTTTCGCCTTCGTACTCGATCTCGCCCTCGTCCATCTTGTAAATGCCGAACATACATTTCATCAGGGTGGACTTACCGGCACCGTTCTCGCCCATCAGGGCCATGACTTTGCCGGGGCGGAGCTCCAACTGCGCGTGGTCCAGCGCTTTCACGCCGGGGAAGGTCTTTACCACGCCTTTCATTACCAGACGGTATTCTGACATTCCTCAGAGCCTCCTTGTCTTTGGGTCTTGGAAAGTGCGTTTTTTGCCGGCGGGCTCTTAAAATAAGGCGCGTGCGCGGAGATATTTTCTCGCACGCACGCGCTTTTTAGCTTTTAATTAAGCCTTATTGGTTCACTGCGCACCTTGCAACGATAGGGTTTTGGCTGCTTACTTGATGTACTGTGCAGCGTTCTCCTTGGTGACCTTGACGTAGTCGACCCAGTAGTACTGCTCGACCTTGCTGCCCTCGACGTACAGCTTGGTAGCAGCTGCGGCGGCGGTAGCCTGGCCCACGTCATCGTTCAGAACGGTACCGGTCATGTTGCCATCGACGACATTCTGGACAGCCTCGCTCAGTGCGTCAACACCGACCAGATAGACGTCCTTGCCGACGGTACGGCCAGCCTGCTGCAGGGACTGCAGAGCGCCCAGTGCCATTGCGTCGTTGTTGCAGAAGACGACTTCGATCTTCTCGCCGTACTGTGCCAGAGCGTTTGCGACGTCCTGCTGTGCGGTGGTCTGGTCCCAGTTGTCCAGGTACTCGTACAGGCACTCGACTTCCTTGCCGGCGTCGGTCAGAGCCTTGATGGAGTACTCGGTGCGGTACTGAGCATCAATGTTCTCGGGGTCGCCCTTGCACATGATGTAGGTGATCTTGCCGTCGCCGTTGATGTCGCCCTGAGTCTCGGTCTCGAGGATCAGCTCGCCCTGATAAGTACCGGACTGACGTGCGTCAGCGCCGACGTAGCAGCACTTGTCTGCGTAGGAGTCCAGAACGCTCTTGTCGGGCTCACGGTTGATGAAGACGATGGGAGTCTCAGAGGGCTTGATGGTATCAACGATGGTCTGAGCGGAAGTGGTCTGGACGGGGTTGATGATCAGGACGTCCACGCCCTGCTGCAGGAAGGTGTTGATCTGCTCGGTCTGGGTGTTCTGGTCGTTCTTGCCATCGACGATGGTGACGGCGTAGCCCATGTCCTTCAGGTACTCTTCCAGGTCGGTGCGGTACAGGGTCATGAAGTTATCAGCAAACTGATAGATGCAGACGCCGACGTTAGCAGAGCCGGAAGCAGCAGCTGCGGTAGAAGAAGCAGCGGTAGAAGCTGCAGTAGAGGAAGCAGCAGTAGAAGCGGAAGAACCGCCGCAGGCAGTCAGAACGCCGGTAGCACCCACAACAGCGGAAGCTTTCAGGAAGTCACGACGAGAAATCATTTTCATAATCTTGTTCTCCTTCATTAACGCTTATCACAGCATCTCGCAAAGCGCACTCGTTACACGTTTTGCGGTTTCTGTTTGTATTATAACCATCCGTCCGACCATTCGCAATAGAACAAATAGACAAGATTATTTGCTATATTTTGTGAGTGTTCCACAATACATTCTGTTGTATCCCAAAATCTTTTTGTTAAGCAGCACAATTTTTCATATTTGTGCAACCAGCGTCCAAATTTATTGTGTCTGTGCGTATTTTTATCAAATCGGTTACAAACTTTTCGAGCCGTTTCGCGCCGGGATGCAACAATTTTATCGGTCTGCTTCAAATTTCTATTTTCCCGGGAATCCCGGCAGACTATCATTCCATTTCGGAAATATTTCTCTATGCATTGACGGATTTCCCATGATTGTGGTAGTATATTACATGATTATCATGATCCGCTGCAGAAGGACTGCTGTTTCTCGCCCTCCTTCCACACCATATCTCGTTACCTTGTTATAATAGGAGCGACACCATGTCCGAACTTACCGAGCAAAATTTGACACGCCAGCAGGCCGAACAGGAGATGGCCTGTCTGCGCAAGATATATGCTTCCGTCCGTCTTCTCGACCCGAAGATGCTGGCGGAAGAACCCTGCTACCCGCCCTGGAAGAATGTCCATCCCTGCACCAGCTGCGTGGGGCGCGAGGCAATGGCAGGCAAATGCCAGTGCTCCAAGCTGGAAACGCTTGGCAGCTCCTTCTATCAGGTCACAGCCCGCTATGTCGAGGTGGACGGCAAGCCCTATGTGATGGAGATGATCCTGCCGCTGGACGCCAGCGCCCGCAGCTCCCTCCACTCCAACGAGCTCATCTACCGGGACGCCCTCACCGGTGCCTACAACCGCCGTTTCTATGAAGAGGAATTAAAGCACAAGTACCTCAACGCCGGCGTCGCCATGATAGACCTCGACGACTTCAAGCTCTGCAACGACACCTACGGCCACTCAGCCGGCGACGCAGCGCTCCGGCTCATCGTCTCCATCATCCACCGCCGCATCCGCTCCACCGATATGCTGGTGCGGTACGGCGGCGACGAGCTGCTGCTCATCCTGCCCGACATCTCGGCTGAGGCTTTCGTGCGCAAGCTCAAGGACATCAACAAGCGCCTCTTCGCGTCCCATCTGCCCGAGTTCGAGAAGATGCACGTCTCGGCCAGCATCGGCGGCGTGATGGCCGCCGGCATCCCCATCAGCGATGCCCTGCCCATCGCCGACAAGCGGATGTACCTTGCAAAACACCGCAAGAACACTGTCGTCACCGAGGACATCGCCCCCGATGCCGTCCGCTCTGAAAATGACCACCGTCCGATGGTGCTCATCGTGGACGACTCCCCCATGAACCGTGACATCCTCTCGGAGATCCTCTGCGACGATTTCGAGATCCTGGAAGCCCCCAACGGCCCCAAGTGCCTCGAGCTTCTGAACGCCTGGGGCTCGGATATTTCCATCGTACTGCTGGACATCGTGATGCCCGACATGGACGGCTTCGATGTCCTCTCCCGGATGTCCGCCCAGGGCTGGCTCGAGGACATCCCCGTCGTGATGATCTCCAGCGAGGATTCCTCCCAGACCGTCCGCCGCGCCTACGAGCTGGGTGCTTCGGACTACATCAGCCGCCCCTTCGATGCCCGCATCGTCCACCGCCGCGTCTCCAATGTCGCCCGGCTCTACGCCCGTCAGCGCCGTCTCAGTGCGCTGGTGTCCCAGCAGTTCTATGACCGGGAGAAGAACGACCAGATGATGATTGGCATCCTCGGCCAGGTCATGGAGATCCACAACAGCGAGAGCATCCACCATATCTCCCGGGTGCAGCGCATCACCAGCATCCTGCTGGAGCGTCTGTGCCAGAAGACCGACATCTACGGCCTGAGCGGAATGGACCGCTACCTCATCACGACGGCCTCTGCCCTCCACGACATCGGCAAAGTTGCTATCGACGACCGCATCCTCAACGCCCACGACCTGACGCCGGAACAAACTGCCATCCTCCACACCCACCCCATTCTGGGTGCGCAGATGCTGGAAAATCTGTCCCAGTATCAGGACGAGCCGCTGGTGAAATTTGCGATCCAAATCTGCCGCTGGCACCATGAGCGCTGGGACGGCAGCGGCTATCCCGATGGCCGGAAGGGCGATGACATCCCCATCGCAGCACAGGTGGTAGCGCTGGCGGATGCCTATGACGGTCTGGTCGGCAAGCGGGACAAGCACGAGGCCCTCTCGCAGGAGGAAGCGGTCGCTGAGCTGACCGCAGGAAAGCGCGGTGCTTTCAATCCGCTGCTACTGGAATGCCTGCGCGACGTAGAAAGCCGGCTCGCGGAGGAGGCTGAGGCCGATGCCCCCCCCGAAAAAAGGGATTCTCTTTGACGAAACTGTTCTTAGATGAGGTATAAAAATGACGTTGGAACAAGTATATGCAGCCATTGGCGGCGATTACAAGGGCGTGATGGAGCGTCTGCCCAGTGCTGACTTTGTCCGCCGCTTCGCGCTGAAATTTCTACAGGACGACAGCTTCCCGAACCTGAAAAAGGCGCTGGAAGAGAAGGATGCCCCGACAGCATTCCGTGCCGCTCACACCCTGAAGGGCGTCTGCCAGAACCTCGGATTCGATGCACTGTACATCCCGTCCAGTGCTCTGACGGAAGCCCTCCGCGGCGGCAGCCTTGACGGTGCCGACGAGCTGTTCCCTCCGGTAGAGAAGGAATATAAGCGTGTGGTCGAGGCGCTGAAAGCATTAGAATAACGAAAAAATCCCCCGCAGCTTTGTGACGCTGCGGGGGATTTTTCTATTGGACGAATATCAGGAAATATCTGTCATTATTTCCGGCTTGCCAGCAGAGCCTCGATCTTCTTGATGGGGTCGATGATGCTGGAAACGGACATGTCATGGTTCAGGGCCACGACGAAGTATGCGGCGTACTTGGAGACGTCAACATCGACGTACCAGTCACGGGTCAGCAGCTCAGGCATACGGTAGGTCAGGTTGGTGCCGGTAACGTAATCCAGAATGCCGTCGGCCACAGCCTTGTCGAACTTCTCGAGGCCGCTGGTGAAGAGCGGGAAGGTGGCGTTGGCGATGATGCGCTTTGCGCCGCGCTCTTTCAGGTTGGTGGCAACTTCCAGCATGCTCTCGCCGGAAGCGATGATGTCGTCAGCGACGAAGACGGTCTTGCCCTCGACGGAATCGCCCAGGTACTCGTGAGCGACGATGGGGTTGCGGCCATTGACCACGCGGGTGTAATCGCGGCGCTTGTAGAACATACCCAGGTTGCAGCCCAGCACGCTGGAGAAGTACATGTTGCGGCTCATAGCGCCCTCGTCGGGGCTGACCACGATGAACTTGTCCTTGTCGAAGCTGATCTCAGGGTTCTTCTTGAGCAGGTTCTTCAGGACCTGATAGGTGGGCATCGCATTGTCGAAGCTCATCAGAGGCACAGCGTTCATCAGGCGGGGATCGTGAGCATCAAAGGTGATGATGTTCTTGACGCCCATGGCCTGCAGCTCCTGCAGAGCCACAGCGCAGTCCAAGCTCTCGCGGGACACGCGGCGGTGCTGACGGCCGCCGTACAGGCTGGGCATGATGACAGACACACGGTGTGCCTTGCCGGCCACGGCCTGGATGAGGCGCTTCAGATTGGCGAAGTGGTCATCCGGAGACAGGTGGTTCTCATAGTTGAACAGCTTGTAGGTCACGCTGTAGTTGCCGGGGTCAACAACGATGAAAATATCGTCGCCGCGCACCGACTCCTTGACCAGACCCTTGGCGTCGCCGCTCTGGAAGCGGGGGCAGGCGCTCTCGATGATAAAGCTATTGGTCTGGTAGCCGGCCTCGCTGGCCCAGCGCACCAGATGCTTGTCGATGAGGTTGGTCAGCTCCTCGGCGCCCGGGCAGGCGATGAGGCGCAGGTCGGCGACCTGAGGCTGGTGGAAGCAATCCTTAGGGATAATGACAGACATAATTACAGCTCCTTAAAGTTTCTTTTATCAGTTGATAAAATTAGACGTTGAAGTGCATATCCGTTATTTATTCTATCACATTTTCGGCGTTTCGACACTACAAACTTGCATCCAACCTGCATTTTCTGCGCCTTGCACATCTCTTTTTCGAAAAAGAGCCGGAGACTATGTGTTTTTTACAAAAACCATACATTCTCCGGTTCAAAAGTCATTCTTTTAAGTTTTTGCTCTTACAGAGCGGCAACAGCAGCCTTCAGCTCTTCGACGCGGTCGGTGTTCTCCCACTTCACGCCCAGGTCCTCGCGGCCCATGTGGCCGTAAGCGGCCAGCTTGCGGTAGATGGGCTTGCGCAGGTCGAGGTCGCGGATGATGGCGGCGGGGGTCAGGTCGAAGACCTTCTCCACAGCCTGCTCGATCTTCTCGTCAGCCACGACGCCGGTGCCGAAGGTGTCCACCATGATGGAGACGGGCTTTGCCACGCCGATGGCGTAAGCCACCTGCACCTCGCACTGCTTGGCCAGACCAGCGGCCACGATGTTCTTGGCCACCCAGCGGGTCGCATAAGCGGCGCTGCGGTCCACCTTGCTGGGGTCCTTGCCGGAGAATGCGCCGCCGCCGTGGCGTGCATAGCCGCCGTAGGTATCCACGATGATCTTCCGGCCGGTGAGACCGCTGTCACCCTGAGGGCCACCGATGACGAAGCGGCCTGTGGGATTGACGTAGATCTTGGTGTTCTCGTCCATCAGCTCCGCGGGAACGGTCGGCTTGATGACAAGCTCGATCATGTCCTTGCGGATCTGCTCAAGCGTCGCCTCCGGCGCGTGCTGGGTGGAGAGGACGACCGTGTCGACGCGGACGGGCTTGCCGCTCTCGTCGTACTCGACCGTCACCTGCGTCTTGCCGTCGGGACGGAGATAGTCGACAAGGCCCTGCTTGCGCACGTCGGTCAGCTTCTTTGCCATCTTATGGGAAAGGGAGATCGCGAGCGGCATGAGCTCAGGGGTCTCGGTGCAGGCGTAGCCGGACATCATGCCCTGGTCGCCCGCGCCGTTGTCGAGCTCGCTCGCGCCGCTTTCCTTATTTTCAAAGGAGTTGTCGACGCCCATCGCGATATCGCCGCTCTGCTCGTCGATGTTCGTGATAACGCCGCAGGTGTCACAGTCAAAGCCGTACTTCGCGCGGTCGTAGCCGATGTCGCGGATGACGTCGCGCGCGATCTTCGGGATGTCGACATAGCAGCTCGTGGTGATCTCGCCCATGATGTGGACAAGGCCGGTGGAGACGGTCGTCTCGCAGGCCACGCGGCCGTTGGGGTCTTTTTCAAGGATCGCGTCGAGCACCGCATCGGAGATCTGGTCGCAGATCTTGTCGGGATGCCCCTCGGTGACGGATTCGGAGGTGAATAAACGTTTTGCCATGGTTACTTTTCTTCCTTTCTCGTTGTTGGGAAAAACAAAAAATACTCTGTCGAACCGACAGAGTATCGCGCTTTCTGCTCTTCCTCATCTTTCGATTCGTTCGTCGGATTTGGCACCTTGCCTCTTCGGGCAGGTTGTCGTGGTGTCATAGGGCCGATCCCTCAACCACTCTCGATGAAGTATTCACTTGTGGCTTTCGCCGAATCGTATTCTACCATGTTTGTGCGTTTTGTCAAGTGACATTTCCCAAAAAACGCCCAAATCGACACAAAATGCGGCGCTCTTGCAATTTTTGAAAAAAAGTGCTATATTGAGGAAACTTTGCACACAAAATCTATTCGACAGGAGCTCGTTTGCGATGGTCTTCAGCAGTGTCAGCTTTCTTGTTTTCTTTCTTCCCTGCCTGCTCGTTCTTTATTTTATGGTGCCGCGCCGGTACCGCGGGGCACGGAATTTCATCCTGCTCGCGTTCAGCCTCGCCTTCTACGCCTGCGGCGGGCCGAAGTTTTTGCTGCTCATGCTGCTCTCCATCGCCATCAACTACGCCGGCGGGCTGCTGGCGGGACCGGCGCACTGCCCAAGGGGCCAAAGCACCGCCCCACCGTCCGGAAGGCAGGCGTGACGCTCGCAGCCGTGCTGGGGCTCGGGCTTCTCGGCTGGTTTAAGTACGCGGGCTTTTTCGGCGAGATGCTCCACGCCCTGATGCCCTTTATCCCCGTGCCGCAGGTCACGCTGCCCATCGGCATCTCATTTTTTACCTTCCAGGGTCTCAGCTATGTGATCGACGTTTTCCGCGATGACGCCGCCGTGCAGAGAAACCCTCTCAAGCTCGCACTCTATATCTCGTTTTTCCCCCAGCTCGTCGCCGGTCCCATCGTGCGCTACACCACGGTCGCAGACGAGATCGACGAGCGGCACGAGTCCGTTTCCGAATTCTCCGCGGGCGCGGTGCGCTTTCTCTTCGGCCTTGCCAAGAAAATGCTGCTCGCCAACGCTGTCGCGCAGATCGCCGACGCCGCCTTTTCCGCCGTCTCCCCCTCGGTGGCCCTTGCGTGGCTCGGCGCCGTCGCCTACACGTTTCAGATTTATTTCGACTTTTCCGCCTATTCCGACATGGCCATCGGCCTTGGCCGGATGTTCGGCTTCCACTTTCTTGAAAACTTCAACTATCCCTATGTCTCCCGCAGCGTCACCGAGTTCTGGCGGCGCTGGCACATCTCGCTCTCCACGTGGTTCCGCGACTATGTCTACATTCCCCTCGGCGGCAACCGCTGCTCCCGCGCGCGCAATATTCTGAACCTCTTTCTCGTCTGGGCGCTCACGGGCCTCTGGCACGGGGCCAACTGGACGTTCATCGCGTGGGGCCTGTGGTTCTTTGTGCTGCTCATCGGCGAAAAGTTTCTCTGGGGTAAGGCGCTCTCGCGCCTTCCGTCTCTTTTGCAGCATGTCTACGCCATGCTGCTCGTCATTTTGAGCTGGGTGCTCTTCCGCGCGGACGATATCGGCGCTGCGCTGTGCTACATGGCCGCGATGTTCGGCCGCGCCCCCGCCCTCTGCGACAGCCGCGCCGTGTACTACGCGCTTGAATTCTGGCCGGAGCTGCTGCTCTGCTGCATTGCTGCCCTGCCGGTCAAAAACCTGCTCGAAACGGCGCTTGAAAAGCGTAACAGCAAGCTCTCCCGCGGCCTCCTCATCGTGGGGCCGAAGCTCGCCTCCCTCGCACTGCTCGCGCTTTCCTACTGCAGGCTCGTCACGGGCTCGTTCAATCCCTTTATCTATTTCCGCTTCTGAAAAAGGAGGTGTCTGCGCATGAAACGTATCTGTGAATGGGCGATGGCCTTGCTCTTTTCCGGCGTGCTGCTCGTCCTGATGGCTGCGACCATCCTGCTGCCGAAAAACCGCTACTCCTACTACGAAAACCGCAACCTCTCCGCCTTCCCCGAGATCAGCGTCGAGAGCATCGCAAACGGTAAGGTCTTCGGCGAGCTGGAGACCATGTTCTGCGACTACGCCGCCTGGCGAACTCCCGCGCTCAAGGCCGTCACATGGGCCGATCTGAACGTTTTCCGCCGTCCCGTGGTCAACGAGACTGTCGTCACGGACGATGTCCTGCTGCCGCAGCTTTACGATCCCGCCATGAGCGATGACGACATCCGCGCGCAGGCAAAGCTCGTCGCGGAGGACAACGCCGCGCTGCAAAAGCAGGTCGAATCCTACGGCGGGCATTACTGCTATGTCGCCGTTCCGTGCCAGTATGTCTACTATGAGGACAGCTACCCCGCCTATCTCACGAACCGCTCGCGCTATACCGACCTTGAGCTCTCCGCACTGACGGAGGAGATGAACGCGCAGGGCGTGTGCTTCCTCGACATGGGTCCCGTCTTCGACTCGCTCGGCCATCCGCCCGAGTTCAGCTCACGGGTGGACAACCACTACGGTCTTCTTGGCGCGTATGAGACCTACCGTGCCGCCGTACAGAAGCTAAACGGCGACTATGGCCTCGCGCTCTCCTTCCCCGAAGAGGGCACGGATGTGACGTTTTCCGCGCTGCCTAACCCCTATATGGGCTCGCGCACGCGCAAGCTTCTGGGGCTGCGCGGCGACGATGAAAAGCTGCTCACCGCCGCCTTCCGCGAGGATATCCCCTTCACCCGTCTTGACAACTGGCAGGAGGTGGCCTCCGCGGTCTACGCCCTTCCCGCCACCGAGGATGAAGCCCTGACCTACGGTCTCTACATGGGCGGCGACATCGCCGAGACGTGCATCCGCACGGACCGCTCCTCGCTCCCCACCGCCCTCATCTTCGGCGACAGCTTCACCAACGCCGTGGAAAGCCTCGCCTATTACAGCTTCGACGAGATGCGCTCTGTCGACCTGCGGCACTATAAGACGCAGAGCATCAGCGACTATATCGCCGCCTATCAGCCCGACGTCGTCATCTGCATCCGCGATTACGAGGCGCTCCTCTCGCGCAGCGACAACGGCGGCCTCTCCTGACTTCAAGCAAGGAGGTCTTTTATGACCGTCTCCCTTTCCGATCATTTTACGTATCAAAAGCTGCTGCGCTTCGTGCTGCCGTCGATCTGATGATGGTCTTCACGTCGATCTACGGCGTGGTAGACGGCCTGTTCGTGTCGAACTTCGCCGGGAAGATGCCATTCGCGGCCATCAACCTCGTGATGCCGTTTATCATGGTGC
>OGOW01003880.1_pt1 | contig 10345 bp, 9 predicted proteins | sample 1552781 | NCBI WGS metagenome assembly OGOW01 (sample SAMEA2580145, study PRJEB22360) | human gut metagenome | biome: human gut; feature: human-associated habitat; material: faeces | place: Denmark | collected 2008/2010 | reverse complement strand
GGAAACGCAGTATTAAGAATGAAGAGCAGTACCGGGAATATCAGATATGGCATGTAGAAGTACAGGAAGAACTGGATGAACTGAAGCAGGAGAAAAAGGATATTAAGAGACAGATACAGCTTGCTGATGGCATTATAAAAGAAGATTTGTATACGGCTTATTACGCGGTGTCTGGGAAAGAAGAAATCGTTGCAGACAGGGATGTTGAGATACCGGGGATGGAAGAGGAGGCTGTGTCAGAGAAAGATGTGGCTGTTGAGCCGGAGACGAATGTTGAGGTAGTGAATCCAGACAATAATCAGAATGAAATAGGTAGACAGATAGAGCAAGCTGATAGTGTGAGAAAACAACGGACTGATTTAGATGGTATAGGAAAACAAGAGATTCATAATTCGTCTGATGTGAATGTGACAAGAATGGACGAAAGTATAACTGATGTAACAGGTAAAAGTGAATTTGTTGAACCTAAAGAAAAAGAACCTGTGGACAAAGCAGAGCAGATTGTCAGGAAGATATCAGAGCTTGGTGGTTATGGGAATGTCAGCGATTCTGTTAAGACGGATATATTCGGATTTGATATTGCTGATGTAAGTGGAAGCATATGGTTGTTCTCGAATGTAATGAAAAAACTTGGAATAAAGCTGGGTGGGGATGAACTTTATGAGGCGTTTCAGAGAATTTATGATGAAAGTGTCGATAGAGATACTAATACGGAAAAAGTAGAAGACAAGATGTGGAATAGGGGCAGAGGGAGGTGAGTCCTCTGCTCAATTTTTTGTGGATAATCATATACATGATTTCGAGAACTCGAAATTTGTAATTGCATAAGCGAAAAACTGATGATATAATAAAAATCAAGATAAAAGGACTATTTGACGTGATAATCGGAGGAAATAACATGTCAGAAAATCAAGTGAAAATAACTTATAAACCTTTATGGAAGTTGTTAATTGATAAGGATATGACGAAAACTGAATTGAGAAAGAAAACACAGATAGCGTCAAGTACATTTACCAAAATGAACAACGACCAACAAGTATCGTTAGATATACTGGCTAGGATATGTGTTGAATTGAAATGTGGCTTTGATGATATTGTGGAGATAGAACGATAGTGATATTGCAAAATGAAGAAACATGTGCAGATAAATATAGCAAGTTGCTAATAGAAAGGAATTTATAAATGGCAGTTCAAAATAATGCTAACATTGGCTTTGAAAAACAAATATGGGATGCGGCTTGTGTTCTTTGGGGACACATTCCGGCAGCAGAATACAGAAAGGTTATCGTAGGACTTATTTTTCTGCGTTACATATCAAGTGCATTTGAAAAACGATATCAACAGCTTGTTGATGAGGGGGATGGTTTTGAAGATGATAAGGATGCATACGCAGAAGATAATATTTTCTTTGTACCAGAGGATGCCCGTTGGAGCAAGATTGCATCTGCAGCGCATACTCCAGAAATTGGCACTGTTATCGACGATGCAATGAGAGCTATTGAAAAGGAAAATACAACTCTTAAAAATGTGCTTCCAAAGAATTATGCAAGTCCAGATTTGGATAAGCGAGTATTAGGCGAGGTTGTTGATCTTTTCACTAATATGGATATGGGAGATACAGAAGAAAGCAAAGACCTGCTTGGCAGAACATACGAGTATTGCATTCAGCAGTTTGCAGCATATGAAGGTGTTAAGGGTGGCGAGTTCTATACTCCTGCAAGTATCGTTAAAACAATTGTTGCTATTTTGAAACCATTCAAAAACTGTCGTGTATATGACCCATGTTGTGGTTCTGGTGGTATGTTTGTTCAGAGTGCAAAATTTATCCAGGCACACAGTGGCAAACGCGGAGAAATCGCTGTTTATGGTCAGGAGTCTAATGCTGATACTTGGAAGATGGCAAAAATGAATATGGCTATTCGTGGTATCGATGCGGATTTTGGACCTTATCAGGCAGATACATTTTTCAATGATTTACATAAAACGCTTAAAGCTGATTTTATTATGGCAAATCCACCATTCAATCTTTCAAACTGGGGACAAGACAAGTTAAAAGATGATGTTAGGTGGAAATATGGAACGCCGCCAGCAGGAAATGCCAACTATGCGTGGATTCAGCATATGATACATCATCTTGCACCAAATGGGAAAATAGGTCTTGTACTTGCTAATGGAGCTTTATCATCTCAGTCTAGTGGGGAGGGAGAAATTAGAAAGAACATTATTCAGGCGGACCTTGTAGAGGGGATTGTTGCACTGCCTACACAGTTATTCTACAGCGTTACAATTCCGGTTACACTTTGGTTTATTTCTAAGAATAAAAAGCAGAAAGGTAAAACCTTATTTATAGATGCCCGGAAGATGGGGTATATGGTTGACCGCAAGCACAGAGATTTTACTGATGAAGATATTCAGAAGTTGTCTGATACATTTACAGCATTTCAAGATGGTACGCTTGAAGATGTGAAAGGATTCTGTGCTGTAGCAGATCTTAAAGAAATCGAAAAGCAAGACTTTATCCTTACACCGGGCAGATATGTTGGTATTGAAGAAACTCCGGATGATGGAGAACCATTTGAAGAAAAGATGACACGCCTTACATCAGAGCTTTCAGATATGTTTGCAAAGTCTCATGAGTTGGAAGAAGAAATTCGTAAGAAACTGGGGGCGATTGGGTATGAAATGTAAACTTGAAGATATTGTTGATGTAACAATGGGTCAATCACCCAAGTCTGAATACTATAACACAGAAGGAAAAGGTTATCCGTTCTTGCAGGGAAACAGAACCTTTGGATTTAAGTATCCAACTTTCGATACATATACAACAGTAATGACTAAACCGGCAAAAGCTGGTGATGTCATAATGAGTGTGAGAGCACCGGTTGGTGATCTCAATATTACACCAGTTGATATGTGCTTAGGTCGAGGCGTTTGTTCATTAAGAATGAAGAATGGAAATCAAGACTTTCTATTCTATATGATGAAATACTATATTCCCCATTTACTTAAAAAAGAAAGTGGTACTGTCTTTGGTTCGGTAAATAGGAATGATATAAATGGTTTGGAAGTCAATATTCCTGAAGATGCACAAGTACAAAAGAAAATCGCTCGTTACTTGGAGATGATTGACGACAAGATAGAGCTTAATAATGAGATAAACAATAATTTAGCGGCTTATCTGTGCGTAGCACAGATAGCTGCAACGCAGCTAAGACAGATGCCGAAACCGGACGGATGCTTGCATACAGACGATGAGGTATATGGCAGAGGCGGTAACTTGAAAACACCGCAGGTGTTTTCAAGTCTACGGGCAGCTTAAAGGTCGATGTTGGATACATCCAGTTCGCCGGACATTAACTTTGGTAGAAAGGTATCTCTTAAATTTGAGAGCTTGCGATTTTCTTCTTCATTATTTTTCATCATAGCAAATAACGGCCTTACTAAGTCATCATATTTCTTCATTGATTCGTTGCTAAGAATAGCAATGGGCAATGATTTAATTGTTGTAAGGCTTAAATTTGCTTGAACTGCTTGCTGAACTCTCTTTGTATAGTAATCATTATGCCAGTTGCCGATGAAAAAACTATACAAGTAAGAAATCGCAACTTTATTTGTATCAGGTCGTATAATCGCAACTGCTTGATTGGTGTTTGCAGGTAGTACACTTTCGTCTATCAACGCAAAACGTCCTAATGTTCCTGCAATAGTAAATACGATGTCGCCTGATTCAATTATGGAACGCTTCAACATTGTATTTGTTTCATCATCAATATAAGCAAATTTTGTATTATCTATCGAATGGTTATCAAGTATGGATTCTGCTTTGATGAAATTTATACCTGATGTCGTGAAAGGTTTACCTAATGTTGTAGGCGTTGTACCCTTCGTAACCACCTTGCAGATGTCTTGTAGTGGAACGAACTGCATTTCTGAAGGCTGTTCGCTACCAAAAGGCTCGAAATCCACGAACCAAGACTTAAAAATAGCTTTAGCCTGCTGCTCTAAATTATTGTTTACCATACTTGAAGTGTTTTGGCTTGCAGTGCAAGGGTTAGTTGCACCAATTGCTATTTCATCGCTTGTAGTCTTATTTACTGTATCTGTTGTTAAGATAGTGATAAAAGCGAAGGGAGATGACGCCATGGGAAGTAAAGTGAAAGAATTTGTATGTGTAGCTTTTGATATTTTATATACTATGAGCGCTAATTTGGCAGGTGGTGCACTGCTAGCCAAAACACTTCAAAGGATAATCGTTTAGTTTGCAAAGGAGTAGATGAAGTGGCATATAAAGAAATTGATGAATCTAATATAACATTGATTGATTCAGTTAGTTCTTTTATTGAAATGATAAAACAGGTAAAAGAGACTAAGGAAGCTCAAGACGGAACTTCTACTGAATTATATTTCAGAGGTCAAGAAACCGAATTTTGGGATATTGAACCGAGCATATTTAGAGATGACATGTTAAGCATTGAACATAAATTGATGCAGATACCATTGCAGAAGTCACCAACAGAATTTAGGGACTTGAATTCGATGTTTGATATTATGACGAAGTACCAGCATTATGGGATGTGTACTCGTCTTTTAGATTTGACTACGAATCCGTTGGTTGCTCTCTACTTCGCATGTAAAAAGCATGGTGCAGTAAAATATGTTACAGAAGATGGAGAAGTGGAAAAAGAACCATATGGAGTGATTTATTACACGGACAAATACTACTCATCTCAATCCACAGATATTGAAATTCAAATCGTGTCTGCTTTGGCGAGTTATGATTTGGAAAAAGAAAATACTTTGTCTGATGTTCTTGAAAGACTATATCATGACCGAATTATAGACGAAAGAACAAAGGATAATTGGTTAGTAAATTACGGAGAGTTTGTAAAAATAATACAAAATAATTACATGGTAATGCCAACTTATACAAATGAAAGATTGAGAAAGCAAAGTGGAGTATTCTTACTGACAAGCCTATTTTCTTTTAATAAAGAGAATGAGACTAAGAATTCCGTTATATCAAAAGCAAAGGGAAAACTAAAAGAAGAATTTAGCGATACATGCTTTTATATTTCAGGAGAAGATAAAGAAACTATTTTAAAGGAACTTGATCTTTATAATATAAATGAGGCTACATTGTTTCCAGAATTAGAGCATCAACTAAGCTACATAAAATATGCGAATCGTAATTTGGTTAATCCTGTTACAGATTTTACAAAATATGAAGAAGAGCCTGCAAGCAATAAGCAGGATATAGGTGTAAAACAACCGAAACTTGAACAATACATTCTTGATAATTTCAATGATCAATTTAAAGGGATAATTGGGGAAGAAGATGTTAAGGAAGTATTAAACATAATAAAAGAGCATTTTATTGTTGATTGGTATAAGCGAAATCCAATACTCAGCAAAATAAATATGTCTATTACAGGGTATTATTTTAAGAAATGTCAATCAAAGGATGTTGCGAAGCAAAAGGCAGAACAGATTGTGACATTATTAAACCAAATGGTTGAAGATTTTATTACAGCAACGGATGAGAGAGGTGAATAAAGTGTCGGCTAATTATACGGAAGCTAATTACGAAAATTCAGTTATAGAGTTATTTAGAAATGATTTAGGCTATGAATATGTTTATGGTCCAGATATAGAAAGAGATTTTTACAATCCACTATATGAGGATGTTCTGCTCGATTCGCTGTATCGTTTGAACAGAGGCCTGCCTGATGATGCTATTCAGGATGCCTTGTTTAAGCTTAAAAACTTTGAAAATGGAGAACTTGTGCAGAAAAATGCTGCATTTATGGACTATCTGCAAAATGGAGTTCCGGTAAGGTATTTTGTGGATGGTGAGGAGCGTTCCTCTATAGTTTATCTTGTTGACTATAAAAATCATGACAATAATTCATTTATCATAGCGAATCAGTGGACTTTTATGGAAAATAGTAATAAGCGTCCTGATGTAATTCTCTTTTTAAATGGCTTACCGGTTGTATTAGTTGAGTTGAAATCTCCTTCTAGAGAAGAAACGGATGCTTCTGAAGCATACAGACAGCTTCGTAATTATATGCAGGAAATCCCATCTATGTTTATATATAATGCTATCTGCGTTATGAGCGACCAGTTGACATCTAAGGCAGGTACAATCACTTCAGGTGAAGACCGCTTTATGGAATGGAAAACGAAAGATGGAGATTATGAGAATACACAGTTTGCACAGTTTGATACTTTCTTTGAGGGGATGTTCAAGAAAGAGCGACTGCTTGATATTGTAAAGAACTTCATTTGTTTTTCAAATGAGGGTATTAACTCATTCAAAATTCTTGCAGGATATCACCAGTATTTTGCAGTTAGAAAAGCAATTGAATCCACAAAACATGCTACTGTTACAGATGGTAAGGGAGGCGTGTTCTGGCATACACAAGGAAGTGGAAAATCACTTTCTATGGTATTCTATGCACATTTGTTGCAGGAAGCATTGGATAGTCCAACGATAGTTGTTATTACCGATAGAAATGATCTTGATGATCAACTTTATGGGCAATTTGCAAAGTGTAAAGAATTCTTAAGACAAGAGCCGATACATGCTGAAAGCAGAGAAAACTTAAAGTCTTTGCTTGCCGGCAGACAGGCAAATGGTATTATTTTTACTACAATGCAGAAGTTTGAAGAATCTCACGAAGCATTGTCGGAGCGAAACAACATTATTGTTATGGCGGATGAAGCACACAGAGGACAATATGGACTAGCAGAAACTGTTGATGCCAAAACTGGTAAGATAAAAATTGGAATAGCACGAATTATCAGAAATACTTTGCCTAATGCTACATATATCGGATTTACCGGTACTCCTATTTCATCAAAGGACCGCAGTACTCGTGAAGTATTTGGTGATTATATTGACATTTATGATATGACACAGGCGGTTGAGGATGGAGCAACAAGACCTGTTTATTACGAGAGCCGGGTTATCAAGCTTAACCTTGATGAAGATACTCTTAGGTTGATTGATAGTGAATATGACATTATGGCTGAAAATGCTGATGGAGAAGTAATTGAGAAAAGTAAGCGTGAACTTGGTAAGATGGAAGCTGTTCTTGGCAATGATAATACTATCAATTCACTGGTCTGTGATATTCTTGACCATTATGAGAATAACAGAGAGAATCTTTTAACAGGAAAGGCAATGATTGTCGCTTACTCTCGTCCTATTGCAATGAAGATATACAAGCGTATCTTAGAACTTCGTCCTGCATGGACTGAGAAGGTTGGAGTAGTTATGACTTCTGGTAATAATGATCCGGAAGAATGGAGAAAGATTATTGGCAATAAACATCATAAGGATGAACTTGCTAAGAAATTCAAAGATAATAACAGTCCTATGAAGATAGCAATTGTTGTTGATATGTGGCTGACAGGCTTTGATGTTCCTTCACTTGCAACTATGTATGTTTATAAGCCAATGTCCGGACATAATCTTATGCAGGCTATCGCTCGTGTAAATCGTGTGTTTCGTGATAAGGAAGGCGGACTTGTTGTAGATTATGTTGGAATTGCTTCTGCATTGAAACAGGCAATGAATGATTATACTTCTCGTGATAAAAAGAACTATGGTGATACTGATGTCGCAAAGGTAGCATATCCGAAGTTCTTGGAAAAGCTTTCAGTTTGTCGGGATATGTTCCACGGATATGATTACGCGAAGTTTACAGGTGGAACGGATCTTGAAAGAGCAAAAACTATCAGTGGTGCAGTTAACTTTATTATGGACAGAGAGAAAGTTGATGATAAGGATGCATTTGTAAAAGAGGCACTTATGCTGCATCAGGCATTGTCGCTTTGTTCTTCTCTGGTTGATGAAGAAAGTCGATTTGAAGCAGCATTCTTTGAATCAGTACGTGTTCTCGTTCTTAGGTTAACAAATACGGGAGTTGGTAAGAAGATTTCTCTTCCAGAAATGAATGCAAGGATAAATGAGCTTTTAAAGCAGAGTATCAAAAGTGATGGAGTTATCAATCTTTTCTCAGATATCAAAGAGGAATTTTCACTGTTTGACCCGAAGTTTCTTGAAGAAGTTGCCAATATGAAAGAAAAGAATCTTGCAGTTGAACTTCTTAAGAAGCTGATTGCAGAACAGGTTTCGATATATCGCAGAACTAATGTAGTTAAATCTGAGAAGTTTAGTGAAATTATGCAGTGTTCGCTTAATGCGTATCTTAATGGTATGTTGACAAATGAAGAAGTTATTGAGGAAATGCTGAATCTTGCAAAACAGATTGCAGCAGCCAAAAAGGAAGGTGACCAGCTTGGACTTACTGCTGATGAGCTTGCCTTCTATGATGCATTAACGAAGCCACAGGCAATAAAGGATTTCTATGAAAATGAAGAACTGATAGCAATTACAAAAGAACTTGCAGACACTCTCCGAAGAAATAAAACAATTGACTGGCAGAAACGAGAATCAGCAAGAGCCAAAATGCGTATGCTTATAAAGAAACTGCTGAAAAAGCATAAGTATCCGCCTGAAGGTATGGAGAATGCAGTTCAGACTGTTATGACACAGTGCGAACTTTGGACAGATAATAATGATATGGGCGAGGAAAAGGTTGTTAACTTTCGAGATAAATCAATATCATATGCAGAATCAAATTATGCACCCATGATGGTTGCTGAAGGTACTGCAACATATGGAGCAAATAAATAAGAGGAAGGATATGCATGATAATTAATTTTTATGTATCATACAGGGAAAATTATGGAATATTATATTTTGAAGTGTTATCAGGAAGCTAAAAATAAGTGCCCAGATGTAGAGCAAGGATTTGATAGATTTGAACCTAAAATAAAAAAGATGGTTATTGCATGTCTTGTTGTAATGTTTACATCGTGTGCTGAGATTATTTTTACAATGTTATTATTTCCTAAACAATTATGGCATGGCATTGGTATAATAATTTCATTAATTGCGACGGTGGTACTTATAACTATAGATAATAAAGATGAAAAGAACCATATGGACAAGTATGTGGATTCACATAAGAAAAAAATTGAGGTTTTAGACGAAGTTTTGGAAAGTAAATTTAGAATAAATAATAAAGAAAAAATAGAAGAACTGATGAATATTTATCAAGAATATATAGATAAAGAAAACAGAAAAGAAAAAAAGAGGAATAGTATTATTTTGACTATTTTTTCTGCATTTGCAGGGGTTTTAACCATTTCGTTTGACAATATGGGCGTGATTGGTATAGATTTTATTAGTTGGTTATATGTAGCAACAATTTTACTTGTTTTTGTTGCGGCAGCGGGAATTTGGATTTATTCATATACTTTTTTTGATACATTGAAAAGAAAATATGAACTTATGATAAAAGATTTAAAAGATTTATTGCTGTTAAAATATTAGATATTACATAGTTATTGGAAGTAATAATAGGTATGGTGAAAATGAAGATAGTAAAAAAGCCATATATTATAATAAAGAAAGAAGGTGCAACACATGAATATGCAGGAGTTAAAGGAACTCATTTACCAAGGTGAAAAAGTTGATATAGAGTGCAAAAAAGCAGAAAAAAGTGTACCAAAATCTGCGTATGAGTCATATTCTGCATTTGCCAATACAAAAGGTGGATATATCATACTTGGAGTAAGAGAAGATAAAACAAAGACTGATCCGAAGGAACGATTCATAATACAAGGAATAGAGGATGCACCTAAGCAGAAAGAGGATTTTTGGAATACGATTAAAATAAGGTGAATATAAACTTATTAACTGATGATGATGTAAAGATTGTTGAAGATGGCAGTATAAGTCTAATTGTGATCCATGTTCCTGGAGCTGATTTTAATATGCGTCCGGTATATGTTGGAGAAAATCCCTATAAGGGAACATATAAAAGAAATCATGAAGGCGATTATCATGCGACAGAGCATGAGATTAGAGGAATGATAAGAGATCAAAATCCAGAGGGCAATGATAATCAAATAATTGAGTATTATACAATGGATGATATTGATAAAGAAACATTAAGAAAATATCGTCAGATTTTTGAAATCAGAAATGATGGTCATGTATGGAATGTTTTAGATGACAAGTCTTTTTTTGAAAAGTTGGGTGGTTATAGGAAAGATAGAAAAACTGGAGTAGAAGGTTTGACATTAGCAGGACTTTTGATGTTTGGTACAGGACAGGCTATCAGAGAACGCTTTGATAATGTTTTTATGGACTATCGTAATGAGAGTCAAGTGACAGCAGATATTCGCTGGAATGACAGAATTACCTATGATGGCACATGGGAAAATAACCTGTTTAATTTCTTTACCAAAGTAACACCTAAATTAACTG
>OGOW01003877.1_pt1 | contig 10350 bp, 9 predicted proteins | sample 1552781 | NCBI WGS metagenome assembly OGOW01 (sample SAMEA2580145, study PRJEB22360) | human gut metagenome | biome: human gut; feature: human-associated habitat; material: faeces | place: Denmark | collected 2008/2010 | reverse complement strand
ACACTATCTTATGACTTAATATATGTCTAGCTCCATTAGTTATAATAAAAATTACATTTAACATTAGTTGTTCAATTGGTAAATCGAAATGACCATCAAAGCTATCTAAAGCGCCTCCCCATTCATTAAAATCTTTATGCCAGCTTTTTATTTTCCCTTCAGTGAATTGACGCTGGCACCAAATATAAGCATCATCAAAAAAATATTGTTTTAATGTTTTGTAATCTACTCGTTTTGTCATTATCTTCTCCATTCCATACAACTATTTTTCAAATAACAGATTTAACATTAAATCATAATAAAAGTACTTAATATGTTTATATATTAACTATACTGCTGGCGATACTTCTCTACATTATCTTGAAAATGTTGAATATAGTACTCGATGTCCTTTTCTCGGTAGCCAAGAATTCGGCCGATTTCACGTTCCACTTTTGGATCAAAACCATTCACTGTGCTTGCAGGAAGCAACACTTCCATTTGTTCAGCGAGTGCAAGAGATTGGGGTAAATAGACAATAAAATCGGTTAAGCAAACATCATTTACATGACGTTGCACTGTTTTTGAATGAAGCATTCCTAGCTCAAGATAAGGGAGAAAGGCGTCAGGAATACCGAGTTCCTGATTGAATAATGCCACTTGCTTTTCGCCCCTTAACATTAATTCCAGCTCCTTGCCTTCATGCGGCCCAAGAATACCTTTTTCCATAAGAATATTCCTTTCGTTGAAATAAAAAAGGGGATTGGATGATTGACCAGATCCCCTTCATTGTACGCCTATTTGGCCACAATGTTCATCTAAATGACAAAATTATTTTTTCCAATTTTTCAACGCATCGGCAAAGGCATTACCCATTGCACTATTTCCTCTAGGATTACGATCTTGGCGAGGTGCATTACTTCTTGGTTTTGTGCTTAAAGTGCGGTCAGATTTGCCGTCATTTTTGACCGCACTTTCATCTAATCGCATCGTTAACGCAATACGTTTACGAGGCACATCCACTTCTAAGACTTTCACTTTCACGATATCGCCCGTTTTCACCACTTGATGTGGATCTTCTACGAATTTATCGCTTAGTGATGAAATGTGTACTAAACCGTCTTGGTGAACGCCGATATCCACAAATGCACCGAAGTTGGTCACATTGGTGACGGTACCTTCTAAAATCATACCTGGTTTTAAATCAGTGATTTCTTCCACGCCTTCTGCGAATACCGCAGTTTTAAACTCACCACGCGGATCGCGCCCCGGTTTTTCCAATTCTTTGAAAATATCTTGAACGGTTGGTAAACCAAATTGCTCATCAATGAATTGTTTTGCATCAAGCTGACGTACCACACCTGCATTACCCATTAAATCTTGAATAGATTGTGCTGTCGCTTGCAAGATTTTTTCGACCACAGGGTAAGCTTCTGGGTGAACCCCTGAAGCATCAAGTGGATTTTTCCCGCCTGCAATACGCATAAAGCCTGCACATTGCTCAAAGGCTTTTGGCCCTAAACGCGGCACTTTTTTCAATTCGCTACGGCTTTCAAAACGACCATTTTCATCACGGTATTCCACAATGTTTTGCGCTAAGGTTTTCGTCATCCCTGCCACGCGAGCGAGTAATGGCGCGGATGCCGTATTCAAATCCACACCTACTGCGTTTACACAGTCTTCCACCACTGCATCAAGTTTACGCGCAAGTTGGGTTTGGTTTACATCGTGCTGATATTGCCCTACACCAATGGCTTTCGGTTCGATTTTCACTAACTCCGCCAATGGATCTTGTAAACGGCGTGCAATAGAGACTGCACCACGTAAAGATACATCTAAATTCGGGAATTCATTTGCCGCAAATTCAGAAGCAGAATAAACCGATGCGCCAGCTTCACTCACTACAACGGTTTGTGGTTTATTTTCTTTGATTTCTTTAATGACTTCTTTCGCAAAACGTTCAGTTTCACGAGAAGCCGTACCATTACCAATGGCAATTAATTCCACGTTATGTTTGCGGATTAAGCTGAAAATCGCCACTTGCGCTTCGGCTTCACGCCCCGTGTGTGGATAAATTGTGGTGGTATCTAATAATTTACCTGTGTTATCCACCACCGCGACTTTAACACCTGTACGTAAGCCCGGGTCCAAGCCCATAGTGCTTTTCGCACCAGCTGGCGCTGCCATTAAAAGTGCGGTCAGATTTCGAGCAAAAACATCAATGGCCTCTTCTTCCGCTTTTTCACGTAAACTTGCCATTAATTCCGTTTCTAAATGTAACGAAACTTTGATTTTCCATGTCCACGCAATCACTTGCTCACGCCATTTATCTGCAGGCTGCCCCGTGAAACGGACATCTAAATAATCACGAATAATTTCTTCACAATAACTTTGACGACTTCCCTCTTCTGCATCAGGATCCGCATTTAAGCTTAATTGTAAAATGCCCTCATTACGTCCACGGAACATGGCTAATGCACGGTGAGAAGGCACATTTTTCAATAATTCTTGATGATCGAAATAATCTTGGAATTTTGCGCCTTCCGTTTCTTTGCCTTCGATCACTTTGGATACGATAACGGCATTTTTTGCTAAATAATCACGGACTTTCGCTAATAAGCCCGCATCTTCAGCAAAACGCTCCATTAAAATATAGCGTGCGCCATCAAGTGCGACTTTAGTATCTGTTACGCCTTTATCTGCATTTACAAATTCAGCTGCTGCCGTTTCAGGATCATTCTTCGGCTCGTTCCAAAGTAAATCAGCCAATGGCTCAAGACCGGCTTCAATCGCAATTTGCCCTTTCGTACGACGTTTAGGTTTGTATGGCAAATACAAATCTTCTAATTCGGTTTTGCTTTGTGTTGCATGGATTTTGTCACGCAATTCATCGGTCAATTTCCCTTGCTCTTCAATAGATTTCAAAATGGTTTGACGACGATCTTCTAATTCACGTAAATAAATTAAACGGGTTTCAAAATGACGAAGTTGGGTGTCATCTAAGCCACCTGTGGCTTCTTTACGATAACGGGCGATAAATGGAATGGTGTTGCCATCATCTAATAATTGAATGGCAGCGAGGATTTGTTGGGGTTGAACGGTTAATTCTGCCGCAATAATTTGGCTAATTTGTTGATTTAACATTGTCATACTTCTTTGTTATTAAAGGATTCGATAAAAACGGGAATAGAATACTGGTTTTAGACAACAGGCTCAAATATAATTCAAAAAAATTTCTTTTATTTTTATTATGGCAAAATCAAATTATATTACCCGTCAAGGCTGGCTTGCCCTTGACCAAGAACTTAAATTTTTGTGGAAAGAAGAACGCCCTAAAGTTACCCAAGCGGTTTCAGATGCTGCTGCGCTTGGTGACCGCAGTGAAAACGCAGAATATATTTACGGTAAACGTCGTTTACGTGAAATTGATCGCCGTGTGCGTTTTCTTTCCAAACGCTTAGAAGTGCTACAAATCGTGGATTACCATCCGAAACAAGAAGGCAAAGTATTTTTCGGTGCATGGGTTGAGCTAGAAGATGAAGAAGGTGAAGTGAAGCAATATCGCCTTGTCGGCTGCGATGAATTCGATCCCGCTAAAAACTGGATCTCCATTGATTCTCCCGTCGCGCGCGCTTTAATCGGGAAAGGCGTTGACGATGAAATCCATGTGGAAACACCCTCCGGCAAAGTCGTGCTTTATGTGAACGGAATTTGGTATGAAAAATAGCGAAGTAGAAAAACAAAAGAGCGGTCAAAATTGACCGCTCTTTTTTTATTCTATCAATCAGATAAATTATGCTTTATCACCAATTAATACAGACTCTAACGCAATTTCAATCATATCATTGAAGGTTAATTGACGTTCTTCTGCAGTAGTTTGTTCGTGTGTACGAATATGGTCTGATACGGTACAGATACAAAGTGCTTTTGCACCATATTCTGCTGCTACGCCATAGATACCAGCCGCTTCCATTTCTACGCCTAAGATACCGTATTTTTCCATCACATCAAACATTTCGAAATCTGGCGTGTAGAATAGGTCTGCAGAGAAAAGATTTCCTACGCGAACTTGCTTACCTTTTTCTTTCGCAGCTTGAACCGCTGCTTGTGCCATATCAAAATCAGCAATTGCAGCAAAATCATTATCTTTGAAACGGATACGGTTTACTTTTGAATCAGTACATGCACCAAGGCCGATAATAACATCACGTACTTTAACGTCCATACGTACGGCACCACAAGAACCAACACGGATGATTTTTTTCACGCCGTATTCAGTAATTAATTCTTTCGCATAAATTGAGCAAGATGGGATACCCATACCGTGACCCATAACAGAGATACGGCGACCTTTATAAGTACCGGTATAACCCAACATATTGCGAACGTTAGTCACTTCTTTCGCATCTTCTAAGAATGTTTCAGCAATATATTTTGCACGAAGCGGATCGCCTGGCATTAATACAACATCTGCAAATGCGCCTTCAGGAGCGTTAATATGTGGAGTCATTGTTTTTTCCTCTTGTTGATAAATAAAAAGTCATTTAAGCAAACGTTTTCGCTTGCTTTAAAGTACAACACCACGAATGATTCGTGGTGTTGAGAGATAAAGTGCGGTCAAAATTCACCACATTTTAATTACATTGCTATGCCGCTTAACTCGATGAATAAACCTGCGATAGTCGCACTCATTAAGTTAGCTAATGTACCCGCTACAACTGCTTTTAAACCTAAGCGAGCCACATCACCACGACGATTTGGTGCCATACCACCGATACCGCCGATTAAGATTGCGATAGAGCTGAAGTTAGCAAAACCACATAATGCGAAAGTAATGATGGCTTTAGTTTTTTCACTTAATACTACCGCAGTATCTGGTTGTAAGTATTTCGCGAACTCTAAGTAACCCACGAATTCGTTCACAGCTAATTTCATACCAATCATTTGACCGGCGATTGCAGATTCATCCCAAGATACACCAATTAAGTACGCTAATGGTTTGAAGATCCAACCAAAGATTGATTGTAATGTTAAATCACCGTAACCGAACCAGCCGCCTACGCCACCTAAGATACCGTTAATTAAAGCGATTAAACCCACGAATGCGATTAACATCGCACCGACGTTTAACGCTAATTGCATACCTGCACTCGCACCACCTGCCATTGCTTCAAGCACGTTAGTCGGTTTTTCGCTATCATCCGTTTCAGGTTGTTTATCAGTAAATTGTTCAGTTTGTGGGAATAAAATTTTCGCAAATAATAAACCTGCTGGTGCAGCCATGAAAGATGCGGCAATTAAGTAAGTCAATGGTACGCCCATTCCTGCATAACCCGCCATTACAGAACCCGCGATAGAGGCTGGACCACCCGCCATAATAGCGAACAATTCAGATTGGGTCATATTTTTAATGTAAGGACGAACCACTAAAGGTGCTTCAGTTTGACCAACGAAGATATTCGCGGCTGCAGACATCGATTCTGCTTTAGATGTACCTAACGCAGCTTGCAATGCACCACCAATCACTTTGATGACGACTTGCATGATGCCTAAGTAGTAAAGCACTGAAATTAAACCAGAGAAAAAGACGATGATTGGTAACACTTTCACCGCAAAGATAAAGCCGGCATTTGAAGGATCTGCTAAGCCACCAAAGACGAAGTTAATCCCTTCATTACCATAGGCGATAACATTTGATACACCATTTGCTGTCGCTTGTAATGCATCACGACCAAACGGCACATACAAAATAAGGGCCGCAAATCCGATTTGGATCGCCAAAGCCCCTAATACAGTACGTAAATTAATCGCCTTACGATTATTTGAAAATAATACGGCAATGATCAGTAATACGACAATGCCTAAAACGCTACCTAAAATACCCATTTTTTTCCCCTAGGTTGGTTAGATAAGTAAGTGAATAAAATTGTCCTATTCTACTTGTTTTTCGGTAAAAAGTCGGAATATTTTTGCTACTTTTCGGTATGTTTGCTTATAAAATGGTCACAATTTTGGTCAGACCACAAGATTTCGCATAGTTTTCAAGCGCTTGAGTCTGCTCAACGGTTGGAACATAAGGGGTGAGTCCTTCGGTATCTCGTGCACCTTTTGTGTGCATTCGAATAATTTTCAACAACACATCCGGATAGTCTTTCAATAAGGACGCAACCTTTTCCACCAACTTTTCTGCATCAAAAAAATTTGCCACATAAACTAACCGCACTTCTTCCACTTTATTTAATGGTAATAATTTCGCCAAGTTCTTCAAATTGCGATCTAAGTTTTCTTGCTTGATATGTTGGTGAGTGGGGATGATGTTTTTCGGGACAATGCCTTGGCGATTTTGTCTATCAAAGCACAAACTCTGTAAGCCAACTCCTTCTCCTTTCAAATCAAAGAGAAATTTGTCCGTGACATCAATTAAAGGACGAATTACTTCAAATTCAAAGAAACCACTGCTATCTAAATAGCAAGTTAGCCCTTCCTCACGTAGTTTTTGAAACAATGGAACGAGCTTTTTATGATGAATGGTGGGTTCACCGCCAGAAACTGTTACACCACGAATGAAAGGTACTGCATCCATTACTTGCTCATACAAATACTGCAGGCTGACTTGATGAGCGCCTTCTGCATAACGAGGAATAGTTTCTGGATTATGGCAATAAAGGCAGTTTAACTTACAACCTTGTAAGAAAATACTGGTACGATTCCCCTGCCCTTCTACATTAGAAAAAGGAATAATACGATGCAGGGGAACATAAATATCAGAAAGTGCGGTCACAAAAAACGTTGTTTTCTAGAATAAGTTATCACTTACACAAGCTTCATTTGGAAAATCACTAATTCCGCTTGGCAGCAGAATGTGAAAACCGCTTTAAGTACATACCCCTCTTCAACCTGTTGAATTTCAGACTGAATTTGACAAGGTTCACTTTCTACATCACGTGCTTTTAATGTGAAATATTCCAATGCGCCTTCTGCATCTTGACGAGTCGCGTAAAACTGTTCGATAGGTAAACTACAATCACTGTTATCAAACAATGATTTCATATCGAAAGTATTACAGCCTACACATTCAATTGGTTTTTCAGTTTGAATGGCCATCTTTTTCTCCTTATCTAAAAAAGCCGTGATATAACACGGCTTATTAAGTTTAAAATTATTTTGCAGCAACAAAGCCGACGGCTTCGTACACTTTGGCAAGGGTTTCTTTCGCTCTTGCGCGGGCTTTTTCTGCACCTTGACGTAAAATCTCGTCTAAAAGTGCTTCATCGTTACGATATTGATAGAAACGTTCTTGTAAACCCGCAAGTAAGTTTGACACTTCGTCAGCCACGGCTGTTTTTAAGTGGCCGTACATTTTACCTTCAAATTCTTTTTCAAGGTCTGCCACAGATTTATCCGTCACTGCAGAAAGGATATCTAATAAGTTAGACACGCCCGCTTTGTTTTTCACATCATAACGAACAACAGGCGGTTCATCAGAGTCTGTTACCGCGCGTTTGATTTTTTTCGCCACCGATTTAGGATCTTCAAGCAAAGTCACCACGTTATTACGGTTATCATCGGATTTAGACATTTTTTTATCAGGATCTTGCAAAGACATAATACGCGCACCGGCTTTGCCTAAGAAGATTTCAGGAATCGTGAAAATATCACCATAAAGAGCATTAAAACGAGCGGCAATATCACGGGTGATTTCTAAATGTTGTTTTTGGTCATCCCCTACCGGCACGCTTTTCGCTTGGTAAAGTAAGATATCTGCTGCCATTAAAACTGGATAATCAAATAAACCCACGTTAATATTTTCTGCATAACGTGCTGATTTATCTTTAAATTGAGTCATACGGCTCATTTCACCAAAATAGGTGTAGCAGTTTAATACCCAGCTTAGTTGAGTATGTTCTGGTACATGAGATTGTACGAAGATTGTGCTTTTATTCGGATCAATGCCACAAGCCAAGTAAAGGGCGAGCACATCAAGCGTTGCCTTGCGAAGTGCTACAGGATCTTGACGTACAGTGATGGCATGTAAATCCACCACGCAGAAAATACACTCATAATCTTCTTGCATTTTCACCCAGTTGCGAAGTGCACCTAAATAATTCCCGATAGTTAATTCGCCGGAAGGCTGCACGCCACTGAATACAATTGGTTTTGTCATTGGTTATCCTTTTATTCTGTAAACTGAATTGGTGCTATGATAACAAAAGATAGGGCGTTTTTTAATGATTGAGTTCAAAACAATGTGTAAAAATGCTATATTACGCCAAAAATTTCTGCAGCTCACAATTTATAATCCCAATGAAAAATTATAATGATATGGCTCTGGCACTTGCCGGTGTTTGTCAATCTGTCTTATTAATCAGTCAATTAGCACAAAAAGGCGAAGTTGATCATCAAGATGCATTCCAAACCACCATTCATTCTCTTCTCATCACTCAACCTGAAGATACATTAGCCGTATTTGGCGGTGATGTTCAACATCTTAAAGTGGGATTAAACACACTTATTGAGCAACTCACTCAATTAAATGACAAAAATTTGTTGAATTATTGGGGCAGCTTGTTAGCGTTAGAGAGCAAATTAAACAAACAACCTGAAATCAAACAAGAACTTGGCCGCCGTATTGCCCGTTTACCGGAACAACTTGCTTATCATGACAATCAATTTGATGATGAGATGTTTTCAATCATGGCAAACATTTATGTCGATACAATTAGCCCTTTAGGCAAGCGCATCCACATTATTGGTTCGGCATATCATTTACAGCAACAAAATGTACAAGACAAAATTCGTGCGTGTTTGCTAGCTGGCATTCGTTCTGCCGTCTTGTGGCGTCAAGTCGGCGGCAGCAAATGGCAACTGTTATTTCATCGTAAAAAATTAGTGCAAGCGGCACGACAACTCTACTCAACTTTAAATTAATCCTTGGAGAACTCTTATGCAACTTTCCGCATTAACCGCTCTTTCCCCGATTGACGGTCGTTATCAAGATAAAGCCACCGCATTACGTGGTATTTTCAGTGAATTTGGCTTGCTCAAATTCCGTGTCACCGTGGAAGTACGTTGGTTACAAAAATTGGCGGCGACCGCTGAAATCCAAGAGGTTTCTTCTTTGTCTAAAGAAGCAAACGATTACCTCAATAAAATTGTGGAAGAATTCAGTCTTCAAGATGCTGAACGTATCAAAGAAATTGAGCGCACCACGAATCATGACGTCAAAGCGGTTGAATATTTCTTAAAAGAAAAAAGTGAAGCTTTACCAGAATTAGCCAAAGTCTCTGAATTTATTCACTTTGCTTGTACCTCGGAAGATATTAACAACCTTTCTCACGCCTTAATGTTAAAAACAGCGCGTGAAGAAGTGCTCTTACCGGAATGGCAAAAACTGATTGATGAAATCACCCGTCTAGCGAACGAATACAAAACCATCCCATTACTTTCTCGTACACACGGCCAACCTGCTTCACCAAGTACTGTGGGTAAAGAAATGGCGAACGTTGTTTACCGTTTAAAACGCCAATTCAAACAACTCCAACAAAATGAAATCTTGGGTAAAATCAACGGTGCTGTGGGTAACTATAATGCGCATTTATCGGCTTATCCAAATATCAACTGGCATAAATTCAGTGAAGAGTTTGTCACTTCATTAGGTTTAGATTGGAACCCATACACCACGCAAATTGAACCACATGATTACATTGCTGAATACTTTGATGCTGTGGTACGTTTTAATACCATCATCATCGACTTCGATCGTGACTTATGGGGCTACATTGCGTTAAATCACTTTAAACAACGCACTATCGCGGGTGAAATTGGTTCATCTACCATGCCGCATAAAGTAAATCCTATCGACTTCGAAAACTCAGAGGGCAACTTAGGTTTAGCCAATGCTGTGATGACTCACCTAGCTCAAAAATTACCAATTTCTCGCTGGCAACGTGACTTAACCGACTCTACTGTGTTACGTAACTTAGGTGTGGGTTTAGGTTATTGCTTAATTGCGTATGCCGCAACGCGTAAAGGTATCAGCAAATTAGAAGTGAATGAACAACATCTCCGTGATGAACTCAACCAAAACTGGGAAGTTTTAGCTGAGCCAATTCAAACCGTGATGCGTCGTTATGGTATTGAAAAACCATACGAAAAATTAAAAGAGCTCACTCGTGGGAAACGCGTTGATGAAAAAGCAATGCGTGAATTCATCGAAAAACTGGCTATCCCAGCCGATGAAAAAGCACGTTTACAACAACTCACTCCTGCAACCTATATTGGTGCAGCCATTGAGTTAGTAGAAAAACTTTAATATTCTCGGTGATGCCTTTGCCATGTATGGCGGGATGCTCTTGAAGGGGCCGAAGATGT
>OGOW01003874.1_pt1 | contig 10354 bp, 8 predicted proteins | sample 1552781 | NCBI WGS metagenome assembly OGOW01 (sample SAMEA2580145, study PRJEB22360) | human gut metagenome | biome: human gut; feature: human-associated habitat; material: faeces | place: Denmark | collected 2008/2010 | reverse complement strand
GCCGGAGGCGGGAGCTTTCATGACCTGCGTCACACCTTCGCGACGATGGCCCTGCAAAACGGCGTGGGCGTGAAAACGGTGTCCTCGATGCTGGGCCACTACTCGGCGGGCTTCACGCTGGACACCTACGCCCACGTCACCACCGACGCCCAACTCAAAGCCGCCCAGACCATGGGGAACATCCTCTCCCGTGCGGTATAGACCTTTCCGCTACCCGCTCCCGTTGGGGTCAGCGTTTGGGTCAGGAAAAAGCAGCGTCTGAAAATAGCAACTTACGAAAAGCAAAAGTCCTCGAAATCAGACGATTTCGAGGACTTTTGGTACGCCGTGAGGGATTCGAACCCCCGGCCTTCTGGTCCGTAGGTTGTCTCAAGGGCAAATCGGAGTCGTTTCGGCTCCGATTTGTGCTTTTTGCCGCCGTTCGCTCGGCGGATTTTCCATTGTTTCCGTCCAGCCCTGCCCGCTTTTTTCGCGTTCTGGGTCAAAAGTGGGTCAGAGGCTGTAATATCCGTAGAGGACTGGCGAGCTGCAACCTTGCGCCACAGTCCACACTATCTATCCTCATACCACAAATGGCGTAAAAGACAGCGTTTCGTGGGTATATTTTTCCCGCACCGCGTTCGCCTCGTCCTCGCTGACAGGGCGGAAGCCCTTGCCGCCAACATAGTGGTCGGTCGTATCGGAGTAGAGCCAGCCGTCTAAAGAAATCACAGTTTCCAAATGCCGCAGCGCGCCGTTTTCATAGCGGTAATAAGAGTAGGTCCCCTCGCTCGCACCGTCGCTGCCCTCGTGGGCGAGACTGCCGTCGGTGCAGAGGTACCAGCGGCTGCGGCTCCAGCCGTCCACGACGCGGACGGCTCTCGCACCGCCAGAGCGGTAGATGTTGAAAATTACGGTGTGTCCTTCGTCCCAATTCGCGCCGAGCAGCAGTTCAGGGATCCCATCACCGTCAAGATCGCGCAGCAGCCAGCCGGGTGTCTGGTAGTAGTCATTCGCTGTCAAAAGATCAGAACTGAAATCTGTTTCGGTGCCGTGTGTACCGGCGAGGCGGAGATCGCAGATATTGGCCAACACCACATCGTACTGGGGGTATCCGGTTACGCGGGGCCAGAAAGTAAACACCGCGCCTGCGGCAAGATAGCTTGTGGAAACGGGAGATTCTGTCAATGTAACGATCAGACGCCCGGTCCCGTCTGCGGTTATATCTGCCGCGAGAGTGTCGCCAATATCCGCAGTGCCAGAGATATGCAGGATATTCATCTGCGGGTCATAGCTTCCTACTGTATTGCCGACAGAAGTAAACTTATAGATGCCAAGGTCTGCTGCATAGCTGCCATCGGCGTTTTTCCGGATCGTCAGACTGGAGCCCATGTCATCGACGTAGCTGCCGATGAAGGCATCTGCCGTACTGCTTTCATTTTCCACACGGAAGCTCTCCGCCATCATGCGAAGCTGCGTTGCCTGCACTTCAACCTCTGACTCGTCCGCATTGTCGTAGCTCCAATGAGTTTCTAACCAGTAGCAGGATTCATTGGATAGCACGGGATAGAGGTAGACGATCGTGTTGCTTAACCCTTCCTGCGTGACGCAGCGGTAGTATCCGTCCAACTCTTCTACGGCGTGACCGGCGTTTTGCAGACCGGCCAGCTCATCTGCAAGGCTGTCCTGCTTCACAACGCTAAGGTAAGCGTCGCTGTTGTCAGCCAACCACACGCGAGTTCCGAGATTACGCAGCCATTGACCAACAATGCAGATGCTCCAATCATCCACATAGAAGCGGTTCGCATCGGCAGCTTGCGTATCACCGACCTGAAAACTGTCAGGCAGAGGGGAATCTCCCTCGGTGTACGGCCAAGTGATATGGGTGCTCCGGTAGGTATCTCCGTCAATTCGGATATAGGTATTGCCATTGTTCGTAACTGTGTGCTGCACGCCGTCAGCTGTGGTGATGTAGAGTGTCATCGTACTGCCGCTGAGCGACTCTGGTTCACTGATATACCGTCCGCTACTTTTGTTGATGAGTGCAACCGCCTCGGCAATCTCGTCTGCATTGAAGTCTTTATACTGCTTGTCGGTCGCCTGCGGCATAATCGTCAATTCAACACGTACCACATCATCCACGCGCAGATTCTTCGCCCACTTCATCGTTTCGTGTTCCGGATTCGTCAGAAAGCACACCGCCACAACGACGCACACGGCGACCGACGCCGCGACCACCCAGAACGCGGGCTTTTTGTAGTGAAGCGCGTTCTTCACACGCTCCTTGACGCCAACTTCACCGAACGCCAGCGGGCAGGTGATGACCGCCTTGCGCGGCATACTGCACGCAAGCAGCACCGTGGAATAGGTCTTGACGGCGCTTTCGTCCATCGTGCGGATCACCCGCTCATCGCAGGCCAGCTCAATGTCGCGGCAGAGCAGCGTATAGGCGAGCCACAGTACGGGGTTGAACCAGTAAACCGCAAGCAGCGCGAAGCCCAGCGGCTTCCACCAGTGGTCACGCCGCGCGAGATGCGCCCTCTCATGCGAGAGTACATTCTGCCGCTGCACCTCGTCCAGACCGGAGGGCAGATAGATGCGTGGTTTTACAACGCCGAGGATGAACGGCGAGGAAATGGCATCGCAAAGGTAGATATTTTCCCGCACACAGAGCGATACGCTCACGCGCCGGCGCAGCCGAAGATAACTCACGAGCGCATAGAGCAGCATGGCTCCAAGGCCGATGAGCCACACCCAGCCTGCGATCTCCGTCCAGACATAGAGCGGGTTGACGCTCATTCCCGGCACGGCGGCAAAGTGCTCGCTGAGGGAGGGATTCACAGCGTTGTCGATGACGCTCACGCCGCTCGTGATGGTCGGCGCGGGGTCAAACTGCACGACCGCGGGGCTGACCGTTTCGGCACTGGGAATCAGGCTCAACGCGCTCTCTATGGAGAATGGCAGCATAAGCCGCAGCGCGACGATGCCCCAAAGCAGAACATTCATCCACTTGGGCGAACGCTTTGATACCAGGCGCAGTGCCAGCACGGCCAGCACCAGCCAGCTTGCGGAAATGCTCAGATTCAAGAGCTTCAAAAAGACGGCAGCCATAGGCTCACTCCTTTCCGCAGCGGTCGATCATGCGCTGAATTTCCGCAATGTCCTTCTCCGAAAGAGCCTTCCGTGTGGTAAAGGCAGCCAGAAACGCGGGAAGGGAACCGTCGAAGGTATCCTCCACAAATTTCTCGCTCTGTACGGCGTTATAGTCCTCCTGCGAGAGAAGGGAAGTGACCGTGCCGTTTTCGTTCTGAAAGATACCGTGTTCGCAGAGTTTTTTCAAAACTGTGTAGGTCGTGGATTTTTTCCATTGCAGCTCCTGTTCGCACAGCTTTACCAGCTTGCCAGAGGTCAGCGGCTCGTGCTGCCAGATGAGTTCTGCAAAACGCGTCTCAACAACGCCCAGTTTGTAACCGTCCATGTGTGCCTCCTCCTTTGTCGGTCTACTTATGATAGACTTCTGATACTTGAAGTCTATCATAAGTAGACTCACCTGTCAAGCACATTTTGCGCCGCTGAAATCAATGAAGGCTACCCAACCTCAGAAAACGGCAAATGAACTGTTTTGACAAGCGGCCGCCCAGCGTTTCGACAACACGCGGAGCACGCCGAGGGTAGTGATACCACACCCTCTTTTGCATGTGTGGAAAGCCCTGCGCGCAGAGTGAAAAAACAGCAACATCACCAAATTGCAAACAGATTTCAAGATCCAAGACGTTTACGAAAGATCACCACTTGCTCATAATCTTGCCGTACATCTGGAGCTTTTCATGATCGTAGCGCTGCACCATCAGCATGACGTGCTCGCCCACCATGAAGTCCGCATCCTCGTGCTGATAGGAGTAGTTACACATACAGGTCACGCCATCAGGGAGGTTGCAGAATACGCCGCCGCCATATTTTCCGGAGATCATCGCAAAGCGGCGGGAGCCTACAGGGTGACGCTCCTCCGCACCAAAGAAGGGGTTGACTTCCGTTTCTTTCGCGGAAACAATCAGTTCACCAGTACGGGGGTGATACTCCTTTACAATGCAGTCGATCTCCGAACCCGGGTGGAACTCCGTGCGAAGATCCGGGATGGCCGCGTAGCGGATCTCTCTCTGCGTCATATCAAGGTCGTAGCCATAGCAGTCCACAAGGCAGCGGCGGGGGCCGACCGCCAGCCTCCTGCAGGTAATACGGGAACCGACAGCATGAAGATCCTCACGGGCAGCAAAAAAGCGGCGCTGGCTGCGACTGGCCTGACGGCGGGACGCCTGTGCACGGTTAGCGGTACGCTCCACCTTGGTGACAATCACATCGATGCTGGCCCCCACCATATTTCGAAGCACGAAGTCGGGTCGCTCCTCTCCCAGTTCCCACATTTCGGACTCGCGGATCAGAATGGGGATGCGATATGGCACCACAACGGCACAGAGCTCCCGCTTATTTTCAAGCATTCTTGCCTCGCTGCGCGGAAGGTATCTTGCGTAGAGATCCACACCGATGATCGTTCCGGTAATGGCGCTGCGGCCGCGGAAAGAGGCATAGATAGAGTTCCATTCCTTCCGCTCCTCTTCACTCAGCCCCCGATCCAGTTCGTTGAAGTCCAGTTCGTAGAAAAGCGTGCGCTCGCTCTTTTCCTCCGGTGCATCAGGCATTTCAGAGTTACCATCTGCCAGGTATTCATCCTCCGCAGGTTCTGCAGCGGCTTCTTCCGGGACCGGTTCCCCAAAGCCCCAGTCCGCTTCATCAGCCTCAGAAGCCTGCGAAACAGAAGTGGGCAAATCTGAAAGCAAATTCTCCTCGGCATCCGGAATTTCCGACATTTCTTCGTGCAGTTCCGCTTCTTCCACTCGCTCCTCTGCGGTATCGCTTTCGTCTTGGGATGCAGTTTTCTCTTCTGTGGAAAGTCCAAGCGGTTTCGTCTCGGCTGCCTCCATTGCAGAAAGCGTCTCCGACTGCTCTGCCGTTTCCTCCGCAGAAAGATCCCCCTCCGGCAACTCTGCGGGAACGTCGCCGGTATCTGCGCCTGCCTCGTCATGCAGCACGCTACCCGCAGGGACACTCCCCAGAGCGGTTCCTTCAACGGCAGTATTTACGATCTCTTCTTCAGGGGTAACTTTTTTCCTTGCCATATAATGTTCCTCCTAAGTGTTATATTTTTTCCGGCTCATTGGAGCCAAAAAAGCGATGAGTACCGTCCTTCTGTCGGGCGGCGAAAAAGTGATGCCGGGGCAGATCGATTTCTCCAAAGGAACCGCTCTCGGAAATCCAGATGATCCGCTCGCCCTTCATACGGGGGACGGTTGCAATGTGAGTAGCGGCGTCCAGCCATGCCACGCTGAAAAGGTATCCGGCCCCCTTTCCATTTCCGGTAAAGCGCAGGAGAAATGGTTCATGCAGTCCGTCTTTCGAGTAAAATCCGGGCCGCGCCTTTGTCAGTTCCAGCATAACGTCCAGTGCTTCCAATAGCCGAGGGTCTATCCTGCGGTCTCCGTAAGAAACCACATCACCCCGCTGCCAGACATAATTGGTGCCTGTGCGCATCTGGCGAAGCATGATCTCCATGCGCCTTTCGTCAATTTTGATTCCCTGTGTACGGTAATGGGCCTGCACCAGAGCATGGAGCTGGCGGACACGCAGGTACTTAAACTCCTTGAGTATTTCGAGAATATACTTTTGCTGATTGGATAGCAGCATTGATCTTCCTCCCTTCAAACTGCTGCGCAGATGGCGTTGAGATATGGGTCGATCATAAGATCGCTCTCACTTTCGGCAATGCAGTTGAACAGCACTGCCATGGTGTAGGCCGTGCTGTTTTTTACATTCCGCTCCTGATTGGCGCGGAGCTTACTCTCTGCCTCCCGCAGGATCATGCCGTCCAGCCGTCTGAGCTTTGCCCGCACGCGGCTTTGCGGAAGCGTGGCATTGCCAATACGGAAGCTGTCGGCATAAAAAAGCCGCTCAATGGCGTTTTCAAACACCAGAGCGGTTTCCGGTGCGAAGCATTCAAGCTCGCAGCCGTCCAAAATATCCAAAAGTTCTTCTTCTGCGTCCCCGTCGGTCCGTCCGTCCTGCACCGGGGCTCTGACAGACTGACGGACTTCCATATGACTTTGATCAATCTTTCTTTTTTCTTTCTTACTTGGCGTCAATTTCTGCGGTTCTGGGAACGCGGATTTTGCAGTTCTTGAAGCGCGATCTTCACGATTCTTGGACAGCAGATTCTGCGGTTCTTGGCATGCTGCTGAGGGTTCCCCGTCAGCAAGACCCTCCAGATCCGAGGTTCTTGAACCGCGTACTTCCGATTCATCCTCCGTGATAAACGGCGCACAGGAATAGTCCGGATCTTCGATCGGTGTGACACGGGCAAGATAGATCTGATTGGCATCACCTCTCCCGCAGCGTTTTTCCCATACCAGCTTGAGCTCCACCAACTTCTTAAAAGCTGCCGTGACCCGCTGCTCACAGATGCGCAGCTCTTTGGCAAGCGCTTTGCGAGGAAAGATCACAAAGACCTCGCCGCGGTCATTGACCCAACCGTTTTTGCGGGAAAGCTGGAAACGGTTTAAGAGAAAGGTGTATGTCACCTTGGCATCCAGGCTCATCTCGCAGTAACGTGGATCAGAAAATAACCAGCGCGGCATCTGCATATGATTAGCGCCTATTAGGAAAACACACTGTCAAAGGGGTTTGTAGCGGGGGTTAGCCCGCTACTGCGGTATCTTCCGTAGTGTTAATTTCAATGTACTCTGCAATCTTGTGGAGCTCGTCAGCAAATTTGAATTTCACGCTGATATTGCCGTTTTCATAGACCTTGATATAGTCCACAAGCTCAACCAAGATTTCCCGATTGAGGGCTTCAATGTTTTGATACTTCATAAAGGCTACCAGTGCGGGATGCTCATTGTCCACACCGTTTGCCAGTTCTGCGCGTTCAGCGTTCAGCCGGGTAAGCACCGCAGAAATATCAGAAGTCTGCCGTTCATAGTCAGCCTTCATATCCCGGTATTCCTGCTGGGTGATTTCACCGTCTTTCCAGTCCTGATAAAGAGATTGCTTGTAGCGTGTTATCTTTGTCAGTTCCCGCTCTTTTGCAGCTATCAGATCGTCCAGTCGGTAAGACTGGCTTTTTTTGATTGGAGCGGAATTGATCTGCGTGACGATTTCCGAGTAGGAAACAGCCAAATGCACCTGATGCTGTACAGCGAACAAAACAGCAGCCTCCAGCCGTTCATGCTTGATTGAGTGCATGGTGCAGGCTGTCCGGGAACGGTTCTTGTAGGTTGAGCAAGAATAATATACATTGTTGTTCTTGCCAACGCATCGGGTAATGGCCCGCCCGCAATCGGCACATTTCAGAAAGCCGCTGAATAAATGTACCTCACGGCCTTTCGGGGAAGTACGGGTATCACGCTGTAAGAGAGCCTGTACCTTGTCGAAAGTTTCATAGTCGATAATGGCCTCATGCGTTCCAGCCACTTCCACCCATTCCTCGCGGGGAACAGCTTCAATCTGGTGTACCTTGTAGCTTTTCACCCGGCTTCGGCCTTGGGCTAAATCCCCGGTGTAGGTCGGATTGGTAAGAATGGAGTGGATCATGCGGACTCCCCACATAGGATCGTCATACCCTCTTGTCGAAACAGGCAAGCCCTTTTGTACCTTGTAAGCCGAGGGGCTCGGTACGCCGTGTTCGTTCAGGTACAGCGCGATAGCACGTTTTGATGACCCTTGAATAAGCATTGTGAAAATGAGTTTGACATTTTCAGCAGCATCGGGATCAACAATCAGCCTGTGCTTGTCCTTTGGGTGCTTTACATAGCCGTAAGGAGCAAATGCTCCGATATACTGGCCGTTGCGCCGCTTGTAGTCAAATACCTGCCGGATCTTTTTGGAAGTCTGATAGCAGTAATTATCGTTCATCACGTTTGTAATGGGAACGATGATATTTGAAACGCTGTCGGGGTTCTTGTAGCTGTCCACATTCTCAGCAAGGCTGATAAAGCGAACACCCATTTGAACAAACAGGTTATCGATCAAACTTCCGGCATCGCTATAATTTCGTGCGAAGCGGGACAGGTCTTTTACTATAACGCAGTTGATTTTACCACTCATGACATCCGCCAAGAGCCGTTGAAAATCTTCACGGTTGGCGTCCGTTCCAGTATGACCATCATCCACATATTCCGTGATGCTTTCAAACTCGTCAATGTTGCGTCGGTAAAAATCGTTCAGTAGGTCACGCTGGTTCTTTACGCTGTTGCTATCGTCTTTTCCTTTTTTTAAATCTTCCTTTGAAAGCCGGATATAGATGCCCAGCCGCCAGCGGCGGATTGTGTAAGAGGGAGAGAAACTCTGCTGATACCCTCTGTTTTTTGCTCGTGCCATTGTTCCTCCTTCCCTATCACATTACACTTATATTATAACTCTGTCCGGGGAGGACAACAAGGATGCCTCCGCTTCGGGACACTTTGTCTCGAAGACGCAAAACGAGCTGTAACCGAAGTTACAGCCCGCTTCTTTGCCGCAGCAGGAAATCCGTCAGCTTATCTTGGAGAGATGGCCCGCTTTCAGCAAATTCAATTTTCACGCCAACACCACCGATGCAAAAGCAGTATGGATTTTTGACAGTCTGCAAAAATCGAGAGATGCGCTCCTTTCGGGAAAGCGCATTGTCAAAGGTCATACCGCTCACATCAGGCAGGGACTCGGCAGCCACCGCGCCAATGTCAACGCTTCTCATTTGTTCAAGTTCCTGTGTAGTTAATTTCACGGTAAACCTCCTTCGCAGATTTATAGAACGCCTCCCGCTGTTTGGTGGGGAAACGCAACAGGCCAGCACCACCGGGATGCTGGCCTGTTGCCTTACTCCACCTTGGGACACTTTGTCTCGAGGTTTATTATAGTTTTTGAATATTAGAGAGCGCCGCACATATTTACTTGGCCTGTCCAAAGACAATCGTTATTTTCTGTGCGGCGCTCTCAACGCAAGTAAAGCGACAAGCCCGGAGGAACAGGCAGCCAACCTGTTCAGCGCCGGATCATGGCCTTGGGATGGCTGGGCCCATTTACAGTGTTGGTGTTGTTCGCTCAATCTCTTTTGGGAAATGTCACCGCGCACCCACCGTCTGGCTCCACGTACTTACTCAGGGTTGCCGTTATTCCCTTGCGTTAGGAAGAAAACCTCCTCTCATAAACCGAGACATTTTTTCATCAATTCCAAGTGGGTTAAGAAGAAAAAATCAAAAAGTTTTTTTCATGCGTTCAAGGCCACGCTTGATCGACTGGCGAATAGACTCCTCATGTACTCCCTCGGCCTCGGCAATTTTCTTAATCGACTTGCCAAGAATAATATGTGCGTCAATTCTGCGGCCCTGGATCTCCGGCAGAGAATTGAGAGCGTTCCACAGACGAAGAAAGATTTCCATCCGTTCAAGGAGTTCCTGCGGGGTCGGCTCATGCAGGCAAGCGGAATATTCAATCCCGTCATCGCAGTCCAGAGAATACTGCGCCTTGTGCCGGGAGAGCCGCCGCTGGTAGGCCATTTCATAGCGGGCATCGGCCTTGAATACCTCGGCCACCTCGTCAGAAACTTCGATAAGCTGATCCTGCGTGTACCAATAATAAAAATCTTTCAAATTGATAGTAGTCATCGTAAAATCCTCCATTTCAGTTTGTTCGGGGTTGGTCGGAAACGAAATGGAGTAACGGCGGAGAGCGGCACCGCACCTCGGGACACTTTGTCTCGAAGTCTGGAACGCAAAATGCGCCTGCGCGACACAAGGCCGCACAAGCGCACGAAAATATATTATCGGTTATGTACTGTTTAATTTCACATTCAAAGCCGGACTGCTCCGATGGAGGGTCTACGCTTTTTTTAGCTGGTGCAGATCATGGATACTGCGAAAAAGAGAAAAGGACACGGCAAAATAACCTCCCATCGGCTACCGTGTCCCTGCAAGTCGTCATTGGTTTGTGTAAACGCAAAGAAACGGCGGCTCTGATTTCTCAAAACCGCCGTTAGGGTAATAACTTAAAATAGGCGCGCAAAATCACCTGCCCCAACCAACGGTTTTTTTCTTTCCCCGTAGTCGGGGCAGGTTCATACGCTATCTAATTATTCTTTCGTGACTAATTCTTTCAGCCGTTCATAGGTTTCTGCGCTAATATCATGTTCAATCCGGCAGGCATCAGCCTCCGCCGTTTCAGGATCAACGCCTATAGATATAAGTTGCTTCGTTAAAAAACAATGGCGCTCGTAGATTTTTTCAGCCACATCCTGGCCAAGATCGGTCAGGTGTAGATAATGGTTTTCGTCTGTTGTCAAAAAGCCGCC
>OGOW01003873.1_pt1 | contig 10356 bp, 9 predicted proteins | sample 1552781 | NCBI WGS metagenome assembly OGOW01 (sample SAMEA2580145, study PRJEB22360) | human gut metagenome | biome: human gut; feature: human-associated habitat; material: faeces | place: Denmark | collected 2008/2010 | reverse complement strand
GGTTGATGAATCGAAAACCACATAGGGTACTTAAGGAATTAAAACCTTATGCGGCTGAGAGTGAGGTGCAGGAAAGTTATGCTTCTCCTATAAAAGATTTAGTTCGAGATAAGATGGTAGAATATTCTAAATATGCCATTGACCGAGCAGAAGATGTTTTCTTCTATGAAGTAATTCCTAATGTTTGGCATAAGCATATAGTCCCACTTTGGAATAAGTTCAATAATTTTGTGACAGGTATCGATAGAAGACCCCACATCCACGACATATTTTATACCGTTTTCGGGCAGGGACTTTAAAACTTCGTCCCTGTCCTCGTCAAATGCCTCATCCTCATAATGGGCATGGCTTTCAAATATTCCTGTCATTAACGAATCTCCGCACCGTTAGGCATATCCTTCTCAGGTGTTAATAATGATAAGTTGCCTTCCGCATCCTCTGCACAAAGAAGCATACCTTCTGAAAGTACGCCTGCGAGCTTGGCCGGTTTAAGGTTAGCAACAACCACAACCTTCTTTCCAACCATTTCTTCTGCGGAATAATGCTGCTTGATTCCTGATACAATCTGCTTAACTTCGCTGCCTATCTTTACCTGTGAGCAAAGAAGCTTCTTAGACTTAGGTACCTCTTCACATTTAAGAATTTCTCCCACTCTTAACTGAATCTTCATAAAATCATCAATGGAGATTTCCGGTTTCTTTTCAACATCAATACCTGCTTCTGCCTGTGGTTCCTCGGTTACGCCTGCTTGTGCACGCTGTTTAGCACGGATTTCTTCTACCTTTGGCATAATTTCATTAATATCAAGTCTTGCAAAAAGGATTTCAGGTGCATCGGTTACTTTTGTTCCCGAAACATAATTACCAAACTTTGTAAGGTCTTCAAGTGTAAGTTCAGGTGCATTAAGCTGTTTACGGATCTTTGCTGTTGTTTCCGGCATAAATGGCTCAAGAAGTGCAGCACCGATACTTATTCCCTCAACAAGGTTATAAAGAACAGTTGATAATCTGTCCACCTGTGTCTCATCCTTTGCAAGTGCCCAAGGCATTGTCTCATCAATGTATTTATTGCAGCGCTTAAATATATTGAAGGTCTCTGTAATCGCATCTGCAACACGGAGGTCATTCATCTTAGCGTCAACTTTTTTAACTGCTTCAAGAATTGTATTTTTAAGGTCATCATCAACTTCTGCCGTTACACCTTTGTCGGTAACTACTCCGCCAAAATATTTATTACTCATTGAAATTGTTCTGTTTACAAGGTTTCCAAGAGTATTGGCAAGTTCTGAATTAAGTCTTTCCACAACCAGTTCCCATGTGATGACACCATCATTTTCAAAAGGCATTTCGTGAAGTACAAAATATCTTACGGCATCCACGCCAAACATATCCGCCATATCATCGGCATAAATTACATTTCCTTTGGATTTGCTCATCTTATCGCCACCCTGTAATAACCAAGGGTGTCCGAAAACCTGTTTTGGAAGCGGTAAGTCAAGTGCCATAAGGAAAATAGGCCAGTAAATTGTATGGAAACGGATAATATCTTTTCCGATAAGATGAAGATCCGCAGGCCAGTATTTTTTGAACAATTCATCATTAGCGCCGTCACAGTCATATCCAAGTCCCGTGATATAGTTGGTAAGTGCGTCAAGCCATACATATACAACGTGTCTGTCATCAAAATCCACAGGTATTCCCCATTTAAAAGATGTTCTTGATACACAAAGGTCCTGAAGTCCCGGTAAAAGGAAGTTATTCATCATTTCATTCTTACGGGAAACAGGCTGTATGAATTCAGGATGTTCGTTAATATAATCAATAAGTCTGTCCGCATATTTGCTCATCTTAAAGAAGTAAGCCTCTTCCTTTGCAGGCTTGACTTCTCTTCCGCAGTCAGGACATTTTCCGTCTACAAGCTGTGACTCCGTCCAGAAGGATTCGCAAGGAGTACAATACATGCCTTCGTAATGTCCCTTGTAAATATCCCCTTTATCATATAATTTCTTAAAGATTTTCTGAACCTGTTTCTCATGGTATTCATCGGTGGTTCTGATAAATTTGTCATAAGAGGTGTTCATCAAATCCCATATTCTCTTGATTTCACCGGCAACGTTATCTACAAACTGTTTTGGTGTAACACCTGCCTCTGCTGCCTTTAATTCAATTTTCTGTCCATGTTCATCCGTACCGGTTTGGAAACGGACATCATATCCCTGCATTCTCTTATATCTTGCAATACTGTCTGCAAGAACTATTTCATAGGTATTACCGATATGTGGCTTACCTGATGTATACGCAATCGCTGTAGTAATATAGTAAGGTTTTTTCTCCATTTTACTAAATCCTCCTAAAAATCTTCTGTCCTAACTTCTAACGCTACCATAAATAGGCTCTAAAATCAATATTTAATCCCTTTTAATCCCTTTTAAGTTGTCTTCCAACATTGGGTCTGATAAAAGTCTCATCTGCATATTTCCACAATTCTTCCGAACCCAGATGTGTTTTCTCATTACGTCCGTATACCTGTGAAGCATGAACACCATGTTCTTCCCACGATCTGCCCTCTGACGCATTATTAAGCATTAAAGGCTGAATCTTGTCCATTGTGTTGGCAAACCTGGCTTCCGGCGTAATATTTTCCTCGAATTCATCCCACAATGCCCTGAATTCCTCTGCCTGGTCTTTTGGCAGAATATTAAAAAGTCTGTCCGCAGCCGCAAGTTCACGCCCGCGTTTGCTTTCATTGCCCTTTGAATCATAGGCATAGGTATCGCCTGCGTATATTTCTATTAAATCGTGAATAAGAACTATTTTCATTGTCTTCAACACGTCTATATCTTCATTGGCATATTCCGACAGCACCATTACAAACAATGCCATGTGCCATGCGTGCTCCGCATCATTTTCTTTTCTCATGCCGTCTGCAAGATAAGTCTGTCTGAAAATATTCTTTTCCTTATCTATCTCTTTAAGAAATTCAAACTGTTTTTCTATTCTTTCAGGAAACATATCTACTCTCTTTCATTGATGTATTTTTCTACTATATAACGTGGTCTTTTCTTGGTCTCAAGATATATTTTGCCAATATATGAACCTACAATGCCAAGTCCCAGAAGCACCATTCCGCCGATTGCCCACACCGAAATAAGTATGGAAGTCCATCCGGCAACAACTCTGCCGGTAAAATAACTTACGAATGCGTAAATCATCATGGCAATGCTCACAAGAAAAACAAATATACCCATTCCCGTTACAAATCTCATGGGCTTAATGCTTAGTGAGGTTATTCCCTCAATGGCAAAGCTCATCATTTTCTTGAGCGGATATTTGCTTTTTCCCGCAAGTCTTTCTTTTCTCTCATATTCAACAATCGTCGATGGATATCCGATTAATGGTACTATTCCTCTTAAGAAAAGATTGACCTCTTCAAACTGTGCCAGTCCCTCAAGGGCTCTTCTGCTCATAAGCCTGAAATCCGCATGATTGTATATCAGGTCTCCGCCTAATTTGTTGGTTAATTTATAAAACATCTGCGCCGTATGTCTTTTGAAAAAAGAATCTTTTTTTCTGTCATTTCTCACACCATATACGACATCATAACCCTCGTTATTTTTCCGGAGCATTTCCTCAAAAACATTTATATCGTCCTGTAAATCCGCATCAAGGGATATAACTATATCCGCGTCATCCTTAACAGTCATAAGTCCGGCTAAAAGTGCATTCTGGTGTCCCCTGTTTCTCGTAAGGTTAATTCCGCCAAACAAGGTATCTTTATTGTGTAAATCTTCAATTATTTTCCATGTCAGATCCATTGAACCGTCATTAACAAAAATTATCCTGCTTTTTACGTCAATAAGCCCTTCTGCCATAAGTTCTTTCATTTTTTTATCAAGTTTGCCCGCCGTGTCAGCTAAGACTTCTTCTTCATTGTAACATGGTATTACAAGGTAAAGTATTTTCGCCATATATATATATCATCCTTCCGGAAATATCCGTATCATATTTAGAGATTATCACATTGTGTTATCATTTGCAATTACGCTGTTACCTATGATAATATGTACTTTGATGAGGGTTTGATATCGGAGGTAACATTAATGAAATCAAAACAATATGTTTATGTTATTACAATAATTTTTATATTATCACTTATTCCCCTTTATATCATAGGTAAATATAACCATCCGAGTGTGGATGACTATTATTACGGCGTGGAAACTGCCAAAGTTTACCGTGATACAGGTTCTGTTTCCCAGGTTATATCTACATCTTTTGACGAAATGAAAAATACCTACAATGACTGGCAGGGCAATTTTGCCGCTATTTTCCTTATGCGCCTGCAGCCTGCCGTATTCGGTGAATCCGCCTATGTATTATCATCTGTTATACTTATAAGCGCATTTGTTGCCGCCATGCTTGCATTTATATATAATTTTTTAAGAAAATGGTTTGATGCCGGCAGACAGGCTTCCATAATCACGGCTCTTGCCGTTACTTTCTGTGCAATGCAGTTTACCATTATGCCTTCGGATTCTTTCTATTGGTATAACGGTTCTGTTTATTATACATTTTTCTTTTCATTGGCTTTATTTTTACTAACGCTCGTAACGGTTATGATTAAAAGCAAAGCTATGCCTGCCAGAATTATTGCGGGTATTTTCGCAGTTCCTTTAGCATTCATAATCGGCGGTGGTAACTACGCAACATCCCTTGTTACGGTTCTTATATTAATAACCCTTGTTATACTTATGATTGTTAAGAAAAATAAAAGTGTCATCCCTCTTGTACTGATTACATGTTCAATAGGAGTGTCCTTTGCCCTGAGCATCCTTGCCCCGGGTAATGCAATCCGTCAGGAGGCTGTGGGTGGCAGTCATGGCGTAATTAAGTCCATTATCTGTTCTTTCGCTTACGGTGGATACAGTATTGCAAGCTCGACTTTGGCACCTGTGATTATACTTTTTATAATGTTAATACCTTTGCTTTACAGAATCGCCAAAAGAAGTTCTCTTTCTTTTAAACATCCCGTACTTGTGCTTTTGTTTACATTCTGTCTTTTCTGTTCACAGGGCACTCCTGTATTCTATGCACAGGGATTAAGGATGCCTTACAGAATGATGAACATTATTAATTTCAGTTATTATATCTTTATGATTTTCAATCTGGTATACATACTTGGATATATAGGTAAAAAATACGGGGATTCCCTGGTTCTTTGCAAATTTGCGAGATTTTTTGAGATGAAGCACGAACGTTTTGTATTTATTATGTCCTGCACTATTATTTTTGCAATTTCCTGCGTAGGCCTATGCAAAGTGTCGGAGGGAGAAAACGGCGGTGCCGATTTTTCCAATATGCCGCTTTCCGTAAGTGCCACATATTCCCTTATTAACGGGGATGCAAAACAGTATGATAAAGAATGCAGGGAGCGTGCGGAGTACCTTTCTGACACCGAAGAAAAAGGAGTAACCTTAGCTCCGCTTTCAGTTACTCCTGCACCTATTTTCCATACGGACATTACAGCAGACCCTCTTCACTGGAAAAATGCACATCTGGCACTTTTCTATGGTAAGGACTGGGTAAAACTCAGTAATAAATAGGACTATTCCTTTACAAGAAATCTGTCCCATTCCTCGACATCACCGCTGCCGCTCACTGTTATTTCGTAACATCTGTCGTTGGCATCTATGGAGAATACATAAGTGTTCTCCTTTTTTTTGATGGAATATATTGTTCCATAAGGGAATGTCTTAAACATGGCCGCATATTCGTCTTTTGCAAGAATTCTGTCATCTACGGATTCCTGAAGAACATTATCAGCATTGTAACGTTTATAGCCTTCCTCTATAAATTCCTGTATTCCGGGATTGGATACGGATAAAAGAAATCCGTTGGCTCTCATTACCCTGATATCCCTGTTGCATGAACATTCGGGCAGAATCGTCACATTATCAAGCCACAAATGAAAAGTACCGTTCATTGTCTCAACTTCCGATATTACACTTTCCGAAAAATCGAAATTATTAAGTTCGTCGATAGTCTTGTAGTTCATTACTTGTTCTCCATTTTTTCAAATAATTTAACAACCTTGCTTGTGCCAAGTCTTGACGCTCCAAGCTTAAGGAAAAGGTCTGCATCGTCAAGGGTAGAAATTCCGCCTGCCGCTTTAACCTCCACGCCTCGTCCTACGTTGGCTTTAAGAAGTGCCACATCCGAAGGCGTTGCGCCCCCTGCCTGGAATCCCGTTGAAGTCTTAATGAACTTTGCACCTGCCTCGGTAACTATTTTACAAAGTGTAATCTTTTCCGCGTCCTCTAAAAGACATGTTTCTATAATTACCTTCAAAACTCTTCCGTGACATGCTTCTTTCACAGCCTTAATTTCATTCAATACATCATAATACTTACCGTCTTTTACCCAGCCGAGATTGATTACCATATCTATTTCTGAAGCTCCGTCAAGTACTGCCTGTTCTGTCTCATATACCTTGACTTTGGTTGTATTGTAGCCGTTAGGAAATCCTATAACCGTACATACTGCCAGGGAAGAACCTTTGCCTTTAAGGTAAGCCGAGGCTTTTTTTACATAAGACGGAGGTATACACACGGACGCACATCCGTACTTAACCGCCTCATCGCATAATGTCTCGATTTCAGACTCCTCAGCTGTTACGGCAAGCAGTGTATGGTCGCACCTCGCCAATAATTCTTTAATATCCATTTTCTTTTTCTCCTATGTATCTTTATAATCCGGCAGACTGCTTAAGCCTGTCCATTGCATTTTTAATTTCTCCTGTTTCCGTAATTGTCATTTTCTCAGGCTTGGCTTTTCTGATAAGACGACCAAGATTATATATATCCTGATTAATCTGATTCTTTCTCATTTTATCAATTGTCTTTTTCTCAGTCTTTAACTTAGCCTGTGCATCATTAATAAGCTGTTTTGACTCATTAATGGCTTCAAAAGCATCCATTCTCGTACTGTCGGCTTCCGCATATTCCGCAGCGTCCCGCATGGCACGTTCAATTTCAGTTTCCGAAAGATTAGAGCCTGCGGTAATCGTAATGCTCTGTTCCCGTCCCGTATCAAGGTCCTTAGCTGATACATGCACAATACCGTTTGCATCAATATCGAAAGTTACCTCTATCTGCGGAACTCCGGCCGGTGCTCTTCTTATTCCGTTAAGTCGGAAGGTTCCAAGAAGCTTGTTATCCCTCGCAAACTGTCGTTCGCCCTGTAAAACCTTGATTTCAACATTGGTCTGTCCGCTCATTGCAGTAGAAAATACCTGGCTTTTTCTGCATGGAATCGTAGAGTTTTTCTCTATAAGGTGTGTGGCAATTCCTCCCACTGTCTCTATTGAGAGCGTAAGAGGAGTTACGTCAAGCAAAAGAAGTTCGGACGCATTACCTGAATCTCCCGCAAGCTTGCCACCCTGTATTGATGCTCCGAGTGCAACACACTCGTCAGGATTCATATTTTTGCTTGGCTCAAGTCCCGTAAGCTGTCTTACTTTATCCTGAACCGCAGGTATTCTTGTAGAACCGCCTACAAGAAGTACCTTATTAAGTTCGCCCTTTGTAATTCCTGCATCGTTAAGTGCCGTAATTACAGGGCCTGTTGTTCTCTCCACAAGGTCCGATGTCAGCTCGTTAAATTTTGCCCTTGTAATATTCATATCAAGATGAACGGGACCCGCTTTGGTGGTTGTAATAAAAGGCAGGTTAATATTAACTGTCTGTGCCGATGAAAGCTCTTTCTTGGCTTTCTCGGCTTCTTCAGTTATTCTCTGAAGTGCGACTTTATCTTTACCAAGATCTATTCCTTCTGTTCTCTTAAACTCCGAAACAATATAGTCGGAAAGACGTTTATCAAAGTCATCACCACCGAGATGGTTATCTCCTGAGGTTGCAAGTACCTCAATAACCTTATCTCCGATTTCAATCACTGACACATCGAAAGTACCGCCGCCAAGGTCATATACCAGGATTTTCTGTGCTTCACCGTTATCAAGGCCGTACGCAAGAGCTGCTGCCGTAGGCTCATTAATAATTCGTTCCACTTTAAGTCCTGCTATTCTTCCTGCATCCTTGGTCGCCTGACGTTGTGCATCGCTGAAATATGCCGGTACGGTAATTACTGCTTCCGTTACACGCTGTCCCAGATAATCCTCGGCATCCTTTTTTAATTTCATAAGGATAAAAGCCGATATCTCCTGAGGCGAATAATTCTTTTTGTCAATCTTAACTTTATAGCCGGAGCCCATCTCTCTCTTAATGGAAGAAACCGTTCTTTCAGGATTTGTGACTGCCTGACGTTTCGCAGGTTCTCCCACAAGTCTCTCTCCTTTTTTTGTAAAAGCAACCACGCTTGGTGTTGTCCTTGTTCCCTCGGAATTAACGATAACCGTGGGCTGTCCGCCCTCCATTACCGCAACACAACTGTTAGTAGTTCCTAAATCAATTCCAATAATCTTGCCCATAACAATAAATCTCCAATTCTTTTATTCTGCTTCAATCAGATATACACCTGATTTATGAATGTGTTATGTATTAATTATTTTATTTTGGTAAAAAAGATTAATTTTTTATAAATTAAATATAGCATATTCATTTTACATTTTTTATAATAAAAACACAATGTCAATATGTTCTTCTTGACTTTAAAGCGTTAAAGTGTTAATTTATATATACTGAAATTAGAAGAGATGAGGATTTTAACAATGTCAATGAATTATTTTAAAAAGCTTCCGGAACCTGAAGTTCTTAAAGAAGAATTTCCTATGACACCGGAGCTTACAGCAATCAAATCAGAAAGAGACCGTGAAATCCGTAAGGTTTTTACAGGTGAAAGTGATAAATTTCTTGTAATTATAGGTCCATGTTCCGCTGACCGTGAAGATGCCGTTCTTGAATATGTTGAGCGTCTCGCAAAGGTCAATGAAAAGACTAAGGACAAGCTGATTATTATTCCCCGTGTATACACTAACAAACCAAGAACCACAGGTGAAGGTTATAAGGGTATGCTTCATCAGCCTGACCCTAACAAAGAGTCTGACCTTTATGCAGGAATTGCTTCCATCCGGAAACTTCATATAGATGTTATCAAAGAAAGCGGTCTTACATCAGCAGATGAGATGCTCTATCCTGAGAACAGGAGCTACCTTGATGATGTTTTATCGTATGAAGCAATCGGCGCCCGTTCCGTTGAAAACCAGCAGCACCGTCTTACCGCCAGCGGTATGGATATCCCTGTGGGAATGAAGAATCCTACAAGCGGGGATTTTGGTGTTATGATTAATTCAGTAATTGCTGCACAAAGTTCCCACGAATTTATTTACAGAGGATACAGTGTAAGTACATCAGGCAATGACCTTGCACATGTTATACTTCGTGGCGGTGTCAACAAGTATGGAATATGTATTCCTAATTACCACTACGAAGACCTTGAAAGGCTTCATGAGATATACGATTCCAAAGACCTTAAGAATCCTGCTGCAATAATCGATGCTAACCATTCTAACTCTAATAAGCAGTTTAAACAGCAGATTCGTATAACAAGCGAAGTTCTTCACAGCAGAAGATATAATCCTGAATTTAGAAAATTAGTAAAAGGTGTAATGATTGAAAGTTACCTTGAAGAAGGTAATCAGAAAATCTGCAAGGATATGATTTATGGTAAATCGATTACGGATCCATGCCTCGGATGGGATGACACCGAAAACCTTATTTACAAAATAGCTGATGAATGTTAAGAGGTCATTTTATGAAAGATAAGAAAACCGTACTTTTAGGAATAACCGGAGGAATTGCTGCATACAAGATGGCTGATGTAGCAAGCACCCTTGTGAAATCAGGCTGCAATGTCCGTGTGATAATGACTGAAAATGCCACAAAATTCATAAGTCCTATGGTATTCGAGACGCTTACCTCAAGCAAATGCCTTGTGGATACTTTCGACCGTGACTTTGAATTTGACGTAAAGCACATTTCACTTGCAAAAGAAGCCGATGTGGTTTTAATTGCTCCCGCCACTGCCAATGTAATCGGAAAAATGGCTAACGGAATTGCAGACGATATGCTTACCACAACTGTCCTTGCCTGCAAATGCACAAAAATAGTTGCTCCTGCAATGAACACCAATATGTACGAAAACCCTGTTGTAAGGGATAACATTGCCAAACTCATGATGTATGGTTTTGAAATTATTCCTGCCGCAAGCGGTCACCTTGCCTGCGGGGACAGCGGTAAAGGCAAGCTTCCGGATAAAAATATACTTATTGAATATATTTTAAGGGCTCTTAATGGTAAAAAAGACCTTATAGGAAAACGCATTCTTATTACGGCAGGTCCTA
>OGOW01003867.1_pt1 | contig 10366 bp, 8 predicted proteins | sample 1552781 | NCBI WGS metagenome assembly OGOW01 (sample SAMEA2580145, study PRJEB22360) | human gut metagenome | biome: human gut; feature: human-associated habitat; material: faeces | place: Denmark | collected 2008/2010 | reverse complement strand
AAGAGATGTTTATTTTAGGGATTGATTTTTTTGATATGGAATTGAGGTTTTGAGTATGTATACAATAGTTTATTTAATTAGGCATTCGGAAAAGTTAGATACACAGTACATTGATAGATATTATGATGATGAAAATTATCAAATAACTAGAGAAAAAAGAATACTTAGTGCAGAAGGAGAAAGAAAAGCAAATATATTAAGTAAACAAAAGGAATTTGATAAAGTTGATGTTATATATTCAAGTAGTTATGTTAGAACAATACAAACTGCAAAATATTTAGCAGAAAGACTAGATAAAAAAATTCATGTCAATAGAAATTTAAATGAGAGGAAATATGGAAATCCTAAATATGCAGAAGATATAAGTTTGAAACAATATTATGATGAAAAAATTAAAAATATAGAGGGAGAAAGCAGAAAAGAAGTAACTGACAGAATGTATAAAACTTTTATGAATATCATTGATAAAAATAAAGGTAAGACAATTGCTATTTTTTCTCATGGTGCAGCTATATCATTTTTACTCATGAAATGGTGCAAATTAGTGTATATTGACAGTCAAAAGAAAAAATGCATGAAATTCCAAGACAAAATAGTCATTAATAAAAAAATGGAAGCACCAGAAGTTTTTAAAATAATAATTGATGAAAACCAAGAAGAACAGCCCCGAATCCCGGCTGTTCTTCTTGGTTTTTGCTTATATTATTTTTTCTCAAGGGGATTCCAGTTGGACAGGAAGATATTCAGTCCGAAGCCAACTGCCAGTGCCCATGCAGATGCCCATGCGGTTCCCTGGGTTGCGAGGACTGCTGCCATAACGCCTGCGATCATCTTGTCTCTGTCGCTCTTGCAGTAATCCATACCAATTCTCGCACATACAAATGCCTGGAACATCAGAGTAATGGAAGAGCCTACTCCGAAGATGGGACGGAAGAAACTTACTACAGGAATGATCAGCACACTTAAGAATGTGGCCAGTCTGAAAGAAGCCATTCCTCCGAGAAGAGACTTCATTGCTTTCTTTCCTTCTTTGTAACGCATGGATACGGATACAGTCATTCCAACCCATAACGGACCGGAAAGAGGAGGAAATGGTGCGATGATGGACAGGATCAGGTTTCTCAGACCGCTGACCAGATTGGAACGGCTGGAATTGAAATCAATATACTCATCATCTCTTGCGTGACGTGCCTCTGATACAAGAGTCTCTGTAGTAACAAAATCACCAAATGCAATAACATAACACACCAGTGCCAGTGGCAATGCTTTGATAAACATAGATGCAGGAGGAATCCCTACGCCGAAGATACTCACCTGATCAATGATATCTTTGAACTGAGGAATCTTGATAAAGGTACCGATCTCCAGTCCCGGGGCATCCAGTTCGCCAACCAGAAGTCCTACTACCATTGCGATAAGATATGGGAAAAGATTTCCGTATCTCGCAACCAAATCAAGAAACTTATTGTTTTTTCTTTTCTCCTGATATTTGTCAGAGAAGCTGATCAGGATCAGGAGACCTACACCTGCAACAATAGCCAGAGGATATTTGTGCATATTTCCATTCTCTCCCAGCTGCCCTGCCATAACTGTAACAGGTGCTGCAAGAAGGATTCCGCCTTTGACAGAATTGGGAACTGCATGAACAAATTTATCCGCCAGTCTGGTCACACCCATAAAAATAAATACCAGACCTACCAGCATCTGCAGTGCGATCATAGCCTGTATTCTCTCTTTTCCCATGGGGAAGCCTTCCAGAAATACAATGGTCAGCGGCAGTGTGGGTGTGATCCACCCCGGTACTACCGGATCGCCAAGCAGGCTGTGAAGCAGATAAAGGAAGGTTTCAATAATTACACAGCTCCACGCCAGCTCATAAGGAAGCCCCAGATACTGCTCCAGATACGGAACAGCGGCCAGCGCAGTAACGCCCAGGATCAGACCCTGAATGAACTCAACAGATTCTATCTTGTAGTGTATGAATGGAAGTCTTATCTGAAATGGTCCAAAGGGGATGTAGGGCAGTTCATTTTCTCTTCTTTGTGTTCTTGTATACGCCATACAAATTCTCCTTTTCAATAAATTATTAGATTACTTCTATATTTCAGCTTGTATATTCTATCTTTTTTGTTAATTTTTAGACAATCCAGATTTTAATAAAATCCAATCCCACCGGAAAAAATCTGAAACTTGTAACGTCCAAACATATCTTCAGTTGGATTGGATTTTAATAATTTTTTATTTCAAGGCATAGCGGTAGCTACGACACCCGACAACAACGCGAAAATAAGAAATTTAGATGCGAGATTATTCAGGAAATCAACTTGTTGGCATACTGCCTTACTGATTTCTGTTTTTCTTTACAAAAAGAGCGAGCAGGATACCGATAATAGTCACTGCCATGTTCAGGAGAAGGATCATTCTCGGAGCACTGCTTCCGCCAACTTTGGTAATGTATCCTGCAAGGCTTAAGATCGTGTAGTTCGCAATGCTGGATGCGATCATTACCAGTGAGGTTGCTGTTCCCTTATTCTCAGGGAAGAACTCTGCTGTTGTGGAAACTGCCAGCTGGAGAACACCGCCTGCACCTGCATATCCGATCACAAAACCACCTACCAGACAAATAAACGGAGCCTGGATAAAGTAGCAGAGAGCCAGCATAATTGTAGAGATTAACGGATAGAGGATCAGGACGTTAATCTCTTTCAGACCTTTTTTGATAAATGCTGCTGTTGCAAGGATGGCAGTTGCAGTTCCCAGGGCATACAGGGACTGGATCTTTGAAGGGTCTGCCATACCGTAGGAACGGGCAAGCTCCTGGTTACAGTTCAGCCATAACATAAAGGTTGAGGAGCTGGTGAATCCGATCAGGATTGCTGCGATCGCTGCAGGGGAAATCTTGTGTCCGGATTTCTTCTTATCAGCTTTAGCCTGTACTGCCTTCTTTCTCGCCGGAAAAGGGAGGATCAGGATCAGGATTCCGTCAATGAGGATTGCAATACCTGCAACAATAAAGATTGTCTTATATGACATATTTGCAGATGCTACGATTCCGATCAGGAATGGAAGCAGAAACTGGCTCAGGCAGATGGAAAATTTTGTAAACAGGTTGGCTACTGACGGGTTGTTTACATAGATTTCCATACAGGTAGGGCTTACGCAGGTATCGAGGAAAGAGTTTGCGATTCCGCCGATCACTGCAAATGCATATCCCATTGCCATGGATGTGGAATTTGCCATTCCAAAGAAGTATGCTACATAACAGAGCACACCGATAATTCCGCTCAGTTTTCTTCCGTATTTGTCAGACAGAGGGCCGGAGAAAGGAAGGGAAATCAGACGTCCCAGTCCAAGTGCTGCAATTACAGATACTACCATACTTACATCCAGTGTGCCATCGGCCAGGGGCTTCGCACCCCAGGCAGCTGCAAACTCCGGTTTGTACTGCCCCAGGATAGAAGCACCGATTCCATGGATGAAATAAGTGAAATATGCTGCAAGGGAGGTGAAAATGAGCATTTTGTTTGTTTTCTGTTTCATTTTGGTCTCCTAGGTTATTATTACTTGTTTTCGTTTTCTTCCTGGAATTTCTGGTATTCAGCTGTTGGCATTTCCAGTCCTGTGTAGAGTTTGTAAGCTGCAGCTCCCTGCCATAACAACATTCCTTTTCCGCCGATTGCAAGCTTGCAGCCTGCTTCTTTGGCTTCTTTTACCATTCTTGTTTCAGCAGGATTGTAGACAACGTCTGCTACTACAAGGTCAGGGCGGAACATGGATTTATCTTTGATCAGAGTAAGCTCTTCGTGAGGTTTCATTCCTGCAAGTGTTGCGTTTACGAGGATGTCTGCGTTTGCAACCTCTTCTTTCAGTTTTGCCTCATCTGCCAGATCAAATACAGAAACTTTACAATCCGGTGTTTCTTTGCTCAGTTTCTCTGCTGTGGACTCTGCACGTGCAAAGAATGGGTCTTTCGGATTGAAGATAGAAATGGATTCTGCACCGTCTAATGCACACTGTACCTGGATTGCTGTTGCAGCACCGCCTGCACCGAGAACTACCATTTTTTTGCCTTTCACATCAACGCCATGTTCTTTTAAGTTGCGGACAAATCCGATACCGTCTGTGATATGTCCTACTAATTTACCGTCTTCATTAACGATTGTGTTAACTGCACCGATGATTCTTGCTGCAGGTGAAAGCTCATCCATGTGTTTTGCAACTTCGTTCTTGCATGGCATAGTTACGTTTGCGCCTCTCATTTTGAAAAGACGGATTGCATCCAGAGCAGCCGGAACCTGGTCTTCCTTGATGTCAAATGCCATGTAAGCATAGTCAAGGTTATGATGACGGAAGCTGAAGTTATACATTGCTGGTGATCCTGAGTGTCCTACCGGGCTTCCGATAAGTGCCATTAATCCTGTTGTTCCTTTAATTCTCTGTTCCATTTCCTGTTTGCCTCCTGAAATATTTTTGTAAAATCATTTTCAAGCTGCTGTCCGCTGATAATATCATACAGCGTCTCTTAACTGCAACTATAAAACGAATAAATTATAAGATTCGAAATTCGCTGATTTACTGCGTAAATCGCTACTTTCTCATGTTTGGCGGGTCCCAGGTTCAAAAATCTTATCGTGCAAGCACGAACGACTTTTTGAATTTTTGACCCTGATATCTTCATAATGTGGAAGCTACCTCATACGCTTCTTTCGTAGCATCAAGTGCTCTTCTTGCGCGGGTGGCATCGCCGATCACATAGGTATCCGGTACGATAGCTTTGATCTCTTCGCCGAATGGGTTGTAGTTTCTGAATCCCATGGAAAGGATGACAGAATCATATCCTCTGGATTCATGTCTCTGTCCGTCTGCTGTCTCGTACTCTACGCCGTCCTCATAGAATTTGCATACCTTTGCACCTGTGATCTCTTTGATCTTGTAATCTTCGAAATCCTTCATCAGGTAAACTCTATGCTCGTGGATCACGTCGGCACCTACAGTGTCTCTGAACTCAATGACTGTTACATCATGGTTCTGCTCACCGAGGAATGCTGCTGTCTCGCATCCCACCATTCCGCCACCTACAACAAGAACTTTCTTTCCTGCTGCTCTCTTGCCGTCAAGGAGATCAGAGCCATGGATAATTGCAGGATTGTCGATACCTTCGATTGGAAGGATCAGTGTTCTGGAACCGGAAGCAACAATTACGCTGTCTGGTTTCTCTTCCCTGATAAGATCCAGAGTTACTTCCTGATTCATTTTGATTGTTACGCCTGCTTTCTGGCAGCGTACGATATAGCTGCGGATCATGTTTGTGATGTCGCCTTTTCCCGGAGGATAAGCAGCAAGACGCATGTTTCCGCCAAGTTTATCACTTGCTTCATAAAGTGTTACCTGATGACCTTTTTCCTGTGCGATAAATGCAGCGCAAAGACCTGCAACACCGCCGCCGATTACCATTACTTTCTTAGCTTTTTCTGCAGGAGCAATGCCCTCAGCTTCATGTCCAAGGAATGGGTTTACAAGACAGCATACAGGGTTTCCTGCATACATGTTTGCCACGCAGCCCTGAAGACATGCGATACATGGGATCATATCCTCCAGTCTTTCTTCCTGCGCTTTTAATGGCATATAAGGATCTGCAAGGCTCTGACGTCCGAATGCAACCAGGTCACAGCGTCCTTCTTTTACCATTAATTCCGCAAACTGCGGTTCTGTATAACGTCCTACTGTGATCACCGGAATAGATACGGCACGTTTGATCTCTTCTACCTGAGAAGCGGAGAAACCGCCGTGTGTAACTGTCGGTGCCCACATAAATTCATCGCGGATGTGAACAGCTCTGGATACATGGATGGCATCCAGTCCGCATCCTTCCAGATATGCGGCGATCGCAGCACTGTCATGCACATCAAGACCGCCCGGTACTTCATCACAGCTGTTGATTCTTGCAAGAACTGCAATCTTTCCTTCGGTCATCTTCTTTACTTCTTCGATGATCAGACGGGAGAAACGCATTCTGTTCTCAAAAGAACCGCCGAATTCATCCAGTCTCTTGTTCGTTCTCGGAGAAAGGAAGGTGCTTACCAGATAGCCGTGTGCCATATGGATCTCAACTGCATCTACGCCTGCTTCCATGGCTCTCTTTGCTGCGAGGCCATAGCCTTTTACCAGTTCATAAACTTCTTCAGTTGTAACTTCCTTTGGTGTATCTCTTCCGCAGTCTGACGGAATGCTTGTAGCTGCCTCGATCGGTGCACCTGCGTTCTTTGCATTTCCTTCAGGACCTGCATTCTGAAGCTGTACGGAAACCTTTGCTCCCTCTGCATGACAGGCATCTACTACCTTGCGGAAGCTTTCGATTGTGGAGTCATCATAAAGACATGGCTTGCGAGGGCCGCCCTTTGCGCCTTTATGTACTACTGTTGCTTCGATTGTGATCAGACCGAAGCCGCCTTTTGCTCTTTCACGATAATAAGCTGCGGACTGTTCACTCATGCTTCCGTCTGTGTTTGCAAAGTTGTTTCCCATTGGCGGAACTACGAAGCGGTTCTTTACTGTCATTGGACCGATGTTGATCGGCTGAAACATTGCATTGAATTTCATGTGACCTTCTCCTTTTTCTCTGGATTTTATTTATATTTTCAGTATTTTTTATCTCATCAAAAATGCGGATCAGGCAGGCGTGGAGATTTCTGCCTGATCCTTTAATCTGTTGGTTTATCCGTCAGAGACTTACTGAAGAACCTCCGGCCATGCTTCCTCAAGCACTTTCTTTGTGTTCTCATATGTATGGTTTGCAGCATATTCAAGTCCTTTTGCAAGGATTGCATCGCTGATGACTTCTACACCGATTGCGTTTGGTTTGATTCCTTTTTCTTTTACCATCTTAACGAACGCTGCTGTACATCCGATTCCTGTTCCGGGAGCAAGACGGTCATGCATGGATTCGTCTCTTAAGATTGTTGTTGCATATGGTCTTTCCCATACATCGTTGATCTGGATGGATACGATCTTGTCTGCAGGGATGTCTTCGATCACAGAAAGGTCAACCGGCTGATTTGCTCTTACCCAGTGCCAGGTATCCATGATTAGTTTTGCATTCTCGCAGTCAGCTGCCTTTACAACTGCCCAGCCTTTTTTCATATCCGGGATTCCGCTGTATGGCATTGGTTCAACACCAATGATGTATTTTCCTGCTCTCTGGCATAATTCTCTTAATTTCTGAGCAGTATATTCTACGGAGTAGTTTTCCATCAGACCACAGTTGATCTGTTTTACGTCAAATAATTCACACATATGGAAGCAGAGCTGTTCTTTGTATTTCTGTTCGTAAGATCTGTGTTCTTCTGCCCACTGTACGATGTACTCAACCTCTGTTACTTTCATACCATGTTTGTCCAGAATAGCAAGAATGTCTTTGTCAAAAAGTCCCTCATTCAACGCATCTACATAAGTTTCTGCACGAAGACCGATTCCTTCGTATCCTGCGTTCTTTGCAGCGATCACTCTGTCTTCAAATTTGCACTGATCTCCCAGTGTCCAGGAACTGATTGTAATTGGAAATTCTTTTGACATGATAACTCCTCCTGAAAATATAAATAATTTTTTTAGGTTTTTTTTAATTATTTTGTATCTTTTTTCTATAAGCATTATATAACTTCGTTAAATACAAAACAAATTGATTGTACCAGGAGAATTCATAGATTTTATCAATATATCGTGGTATACTATATAAAAACATTTTCACTGTACTGCCACCGTCACAGCAGTCAGACCGGCAATTCCTTCTGATCATCCGACTTCACTGGAATCTGCCTGAATAAAACATTCAGCTAAACTTACGAAAGGAGCTTCGAAAATGAACCTGTATCATCTTCGTTATTTCGTGACACTGGCGCATCTGGAACATTACACGAAAGCTGCTGATGTTCTGGCGATCACACAGCCCAGTTTAAGTCATGCGATCTCTTCCCTGGAGGAAGAACTTGGAGTGAAATTATTTGAAAAAAACGGACGGAATGTTTCTCTCACCAAATATGGCAAGACTTTTCTGGGAGATGTGGAAGAAACCCTGAACCGGCTGGATTCCTCTGTAAACGGCCTCCAGCTTGCAGGAAAAGGAGAAGGGCAAATTGATGTGGCTTTTCTCAGGACCCTTGGAGTTGATTTTGTGCCGAAGATCATCCGCAATTTTCTCACCGCCAACGAAGGAAAACAGATCAATTTCAATCTGTTCTGTGACAAGGTTCTTACCGGCGATATCCTTACCGGGCTGAAAGAGAAGAAATATGATATCGGCTTCTGTTCCAAATTTGATGACGAACCGCTGATCGAGTTTATCCCGGTTGCCAAACAGGACCTGGTGGTTATTGTTCCGCCCGGCCATCCTCTTGCGGAGAAATCCGAGATCCATCTGGAGGAAACCCTTCCTTACAAACAGATCATTTTTAAGAAACGAAGTGGGCTCCGCCAGATCATCGACCAGCTGTTTAAGAGTATCGGTCAGTACCCGGATGTGGCCTTTGAGATCGATGAGGACCAGGTTGCCGCAGGATTTGTTGCCAATGATTTCGGCATCTGCATTGCCCCGGATATCCCCATCCTTCATTCTTTGGATCTTAAGATCCTGCCCCTTGTTTCTCCAAGCTGGCAGAGAAATTTCTACATGGCCATGCTGAAAGATGTATACCATCCTCCGGTTGTGGAAGCCTTTAAGAAGTTTGTGATCGAGAAAACATCAAAAGAGATTTTCTATAAAACAAATTAAGAGCTTCGGGAGACCTTCCAAAGGAGATCTCCTGACAGCCAAAAAGACAGCTGTCCAATTCCCGTCTTGTTTCTGTACGGTTTATTGGACAGCTGTCCTCTTATTATGTAAGAATATTCTGTTTCTGTAATCAGTAATTATTTATTCGCATCTGCCTCACGAAGTCTGTGGATCATCTCCTCACAGATCTCAAGCTCGCTCTTACCATCGGTCTCAATAACGATGTCGGCTGCTGCCTCGTATTTCGCACGACGTTTCTCCATCAGATCTGCGATGAACGGAACCGTCTTGTTGTTCTCAAGCAGCGGACGGTCATGGTTGTCTTTTACACGCTCCAGGATCGTCTCAGGTTTTGCGGTAAGGAGTACAACACGGCCGTTTTTCTTCATTTCAACAACGTTGCGCTCTCTCATGGGAACACCACCGCCACAGGATACGACAACATTGGACTGAGACTGCATCTCAATGAGAAGGTTTGTCTCAAGCTCACGGAAATACTCTTCTCCGTAAGTCTCAAAGATATCGGAAATGCTCATTCCCTGTCTCTCCACGATACACTGATCCATCTCCACAACATCCATAGCCAGCGCGTTCTTCAGATAATCAGAGATTGTGGATTTCCCTGCGCCCATGAATCCGATCAGGAAAATATTGTAGTTGAAAAGATTTCTGGACTGGATTCTCTTACTGTTCTGTGTGATGCTTGCGAAAACATCATTAACTTCTTTCTTATGGCGTCTGCCTTCCATTCTGGCTTCCAGCCATCCTTTCTGCTTCGCCTCCTGCTCCGGCTGCAGTACCGGAAGATTGTTGGCTTCCTTGTATACCATGATGTCCTCTACGATTCTGTTTCTCATAAGCAGTGCGTCCAGGATGATCTCATCGCACTGTCCAAGGCTCTCTCTTAATACTTCTAACTGGTTCATAACTTCTCCTTTGCTTCGTTCGTTGTATCACGGATTTCCGTCATCACTTTATCACTTTAAACTAAGTGTCTGTTCTTATTATACCAACTGGTCATTTTTATCTCAACCTAAACTTTTATTGAATTTGCACATGTGATTCATAGATATTTTCTATGATTTTTTCAGGGAATCCTGTCACATATCTTACCGAAGAATGAGCCCTGACACCCGGAATCACACTTCTTCCTCTGCCCTCATAACCAAAATCCTATTGAAATCTACAGTCAAACGGATATTCGCAATCCGCATTCGCTACACAGCTCTACACCGAATAACTGCTTCGCAGTTTATCAGGAGGATCACTCCTCCTGATACAAGCAACTCCCCCCGCTGCTTATTGCTTTTCGCAAGTGAAGCAGGGGACTTCCTTGATTCGATTAAAAAAATCTCTGCCCTATTATTACAAAAGCAGAGATTTTTTCATACAATTTTTTCACAGGTATTCTACTGTATCACTTCATAGATCCGGTAATGTTTGAAAATATAATCCCGAAACTGCTCCACAAGAGAACTTGGGTACCGTTTTTTCAACATTCCCATGTATATGTAACGACGGCAGTGCAAATTCTCAATATTTAAGATTTTCACAGGAAGTGTATGGATCACCGGCACATCCGGCACAATGCCTACACCAAAT
>OGOW01003864.1_pt1 | contig 10368 bp, 7 predicted proteins | sample 1552781 | NCBI WGS metagenome assembly OGOW01 (sample SAMEA2580145, study PRJEB22360) | human gut metagenome | biome: human gut; feature: human-associated habitat; material: faeces | place: Denmark | collected 2008/2010 | reverse complement strand
GCGGTATTCCCCGCCGTTTTCCAGGCGGCGGGGGTTAACCATACTACCCGGCAGACCGTCAATGATTTCAGCGCTTGTACCGTTGAGCGGTGATAAATAAGACTCGCAGGAAATATTAGGATTGGCCGCCAAAGCTTTAAGGGCCAGCTCCGTTTCTTCCGCCTCCGGCAGTACCGTACCACGGCAGTAAGCATTGATATGCGCTAAATGCAGAGGGTTGCCGTCGGCCAGCTCCACCGCCTCCAGCAGGCCTTCGATATTGGAACCATGAGCGGCTGTCCCGGCGTGAAAAGCCGTATAAGCTCCCAGCTCTGCCGCAGCCCTGATCGCTCTGGCCGTTGCTGCCACCGTCAGCGGATAATGCCCGCCCAGCAGCTTGATGCCTAACGACCCCTGCCTCTGCACTTTCGTTATCAGCTGATGCAGCTCTGCTGACGAAGGATCGTCACCGCTGACCGTATGTCCCGGCCGCACATATTCGATCGTAGCCAGATTGAGACCGGTCCCATATTCACGCGCCAACTCCAGTACACTGGTCCCCGGCCCCGACATATCCAAAGCACTGGTCACACCAGCCTTGACCAGCATCGTGTGGGCGTAGCTGCCTCCCAGCCAGGCCGAAGCATGTACATGCGAATCGACCAAGCCCGGCAGTACCAGCTTGCCGGACGCATCCAGCTCCCGCACGGCGCTGCCGCCGATACTGCTTTCCACCGCCGCAATCATACCGTTCTGCACAGCGACATCAAAATATCCTTCCCGTGCCGACGCATAATCGACCACATACCCGTTTTTGATCAGTAAATCATATTGCATTTGCTGCCCCTCCCTCAAACCAGTTCAGGTAAAAAGCAACGCTGCCTGTTTTTGCGCAAGCAGCGTCAGCTATTTCCCGGTCAATATTATTTATGCATTTTATAAAAAGCTTCCATAAACTCAGCCAGCTTCTCGCAGCCTGCCAGCGGCATCGCATTGTAAATCGAGGCCCGCAGTCCGCCAACACTGCGGTGTCCCTTCAGTCCACCCATCCCCAGCTCCTCTGCCTCGGCCGCAAAACGCTTCTCCAGCGCTTCGGTCGGCAGTCCAAAAGTCACGTTCATCAGCGAACGGCTGTCAGTTTTGGCAAAGCCGCGGAAAAAATCAGGATACATATCGATCACATCATAAACGATCCTGGCCTTAGCCGCATTGCGCTGCTCCATCATCACCAGTCCGCCCTGCGCCTTCAGCCACTTGGCAACCTTGCCAACGATATAGACCGCAAAAGCCGGCGGCGTATTATACAGCGAACAGTTATCAAGATGAGTTTCGTAATTCAGCATACTGTGCAGAGCTTTAGAACGCCCCTCAATAAATTTTTTACGGGCAATGACTGCTACCGCGCCGGCAGGACCGATATTCTTCTGTACCCCGGCATAAATCAGCGAAAACTTCTCCGCCGGGATCGGTTTACTCAAAATATCCGAAGACATATCCGCGATCAGCGGTACAGCACCGGTTTCAGGATAAACGCTGTACTCTGTGCCTTCGATCGTATTATTAGCCGTGATATGCAGATAAGCGCAGTTTTCCGGCAGCCTGATCTCGCCCGGCTGCGGCACCCGATCATACTTTTCAGCCTTACTGCTGAAAGGGATAACGACCTTACCTACCTTTTCCGCCTCTTTTACAGCTTTATCCGAAAAATTACTGGTCACGGCATAAGCCGCCGTTTGTCCAGCCCCCAAAAAATTCATCGGCACCATCGAAAACTGCAGGCTGGCGCCGCCTCCCATAAAGAGCACGCAATAATCGTCGCCCAGACCCAAAAGCTCCTTGATGTCTGCTTCCGCCTCAGCATTGATTTTTTCATAAATCGGCGCGCGGTGGCTCATTTCCAAAATCGACATACCGCTGCCCTGCAGATCCAGCAGCTCGGACTGTACCTCCTGCAGCACTTCCAGCGGCAGCATGGCCGGACCGGCATTAAAATTATAGATACGTTTCATTATTCATCTTCTCCGATCAAATGCACGACCATCGCATCGCGCAGCTTAGGTTCAAACCAGGTCGATTTCGGCGGCATGATCTTACCGGCATCAGCTACCTTGATCAGCTCCTCCATCGACGTCGGATACATGGCAAAAGCCACACTGTAGGCCCCTGCGTCTACTTTAGCCGCCAAAGCATCCAACCCGCGGATACCGCCCATAAAATTAATGCGCTCATCCGTACGCGGGTCTTTGATGCCCAGGATCGGTGCCAGCAGATTATCCTGCAAGATCGAAACGTCCAGTGACCCGATCACATCATCCGCGGCAAAGGTACCTTCCTTCGCTGTCAGGCGGCGCCATTTTCCGGTCAGATACATACTGAACTGATGCCGTGCTTCCGGCTTCGGGCCGTTTTCCAGCTCGCTGATCTCAAACTTTTCTCCGACTCCGATTAAAAATTCTTCCATCGACAAACCGTTCAGGTCTTTGACCAAACGGTTATAATCCATGATCTGCATCATATTATCGGGAAAAATGACCGCTAAAAAAGTGTTATATTCTTCGTTAGAACCATGCCTCGGCGTTTTGCCAAGCTCGTCAGCCACACGCATAGCCGCAGCACTGCGGTGATGGCCGTCGGCAATATACATTACAGGCACGTCCTCAAACAGACGGGTCAGCTCGGCGATCTCCATCAGGTTCTCCACCACATACAGTGTGTGCTGCACGCCGTCCTCCGACGTAAAATCATATACCGGCTTTTTGGCTCCCATCAGGCTCAAAACATAAGTATTGATCTCGGGCTTGCCCTTATAAGTTAAAAAAACAGCGCCGGTCTGTGCTTCTGTCGCCAGAATATGATTGACCCGGTCCTGCTCTTTATCATGCCTGGTCAGCTCGTGCTTCTTGATAATGTTCTCGCGGTATTCCTCCACCGAAGCAGCGGCCACAAGGCCGATCTGGATATGCTGCCCCATCTGCTGACGGTAAATATAGTAGCAGGGCGTCGTATCTTTTTTCATCTGCCCGTCGGACAGATACCTGTCGAGATTTGTTTTCGCCATCTTATAAACTGCCTGGCTGTGCGGATCGATACAATCCGACATCGTCGCTTCCGATTTTGTCACCCGCAAAAAACTCAGCGGGTTCTTATTAAGTATCTGCCGCGCCTCTTCGGTATCCATCACGTCATAAGGCAAAGCAGCGATCTCTGCCGCATATTCCGGCACCGGACGCAGCCCGCAGAACGGTCTGATCTGTGTCATCTAAAAAACCTCCTCCAGCGTCGTATGTATATACAAACACATGCTAAAATCAAATTAGTCCTTATCTATATTATTTTACTCAGTTCTCTGCTAAAACGCAAGCGTCGCCGCAGCAAACACCAGCGCTGTAAAAAATATTTTCCTGCGGCGTAATAAATATAACACTTTTCCCGGTTTCTTATCCATCCAAAATAAGTTATAATAGAGGAAGTCGTTTTAAATAAGGGGAGTGTCCATCCGTGTCATCTATAACAGTCAACCGACGTGTCCTGCAAAAGCTTATTCCCATCGCCATCGGCTATCTGGCCCTTGGCATCGCCTGCGGTATTCTGGCACAGCAGGCCGGTCTCACACCGTTTGAAGCCTTAGGGATGAGCGTGCTCGTTTTCGCCGGCTCCGGTCAGTTCATCGGCATCGCCATGATGGCCCAGGGTGCGGCCCTCGTTTCTATCGGACTCACTATTTTTATCGTCAACCTGCGTCATCTTTTATTCAGCTCCACGCTGATGAATTTTTTTAACGGCCGCAGCAAAAACTTTCTTATCGGCTATGCCCACGGCATCACCGACGAGACCTTTGCCGTCAACCTGAACGCCTTTGAAACAGAAACAGATCCCCGCTGGACGTGCGAAGAAGCCCTGGGGCTCAACATCACCTCCTGCGCCGTCTGGTCGCTCAGCAATGCCCTCGGCTGCTATGCCGCCGCTTATCTCAACCCGCCTACCGAGCTGGTCTCCTATCTGCTGATCGCCATGTTCCTCGGCATCTGGGTCAACTATCTCACCGACCGGAAAATGATCATCACCGGGCTGGTATCAGGGCTTCTGGCGATCCTGCTTTCGCAGATCGTTCCCTATAAGCTGCATATCGTGCTGGCAACTCTGGCCGCCTCCGGCGCCGCCTGCTATATCACCGAACGCCATGCGGGAGGTGCTGATAATGTCCGCTGAATACGTTTGGGGCGCCATTTTCATTATGATGGGCGTCACCTATATTTCCCGTATCATCCCTTTTTTGCTGCTGGCCGGCAAACCTGTACCACGCTGGTTCAAAACCTGGCTCACCTATGTGCCGACAGCTATTTTCGGCGCGCTGGTCCTGCCCGACGTCTTTCTGCCCGCAGGCAGCCTGGATCTGGGACTGAACAACCTGTACCTGTGGTCGACCGTTATCATCTTCCCGCTGGTCTATAAAACAAAATCACTGGGGCTGGCGATAGTCAGCGGCGCCGCCGTCTTTGCACTGCTGCAGGCCGTACTCTGATCAATCGGCACAGCCTTCAGTATCGAGAGGAATCTGCTTTGGAAATTTTTTTACAGGGTCTTACCATGGGGCTGGCCTATCTTGCCCCCATCGGCGCCCAAAATCTTTTTGTCATCAATACGGCGCTCACCGCGCCTTTAGGCATTGCCCTCGTCACTGCAGGCATCGTCGCCTTCTTTGACATCAGCCTGGCGCTGGCCTGCTTTTGGGGCATCGGCCTTGTGATCGAACACAGTCTGCTACTGCAAAAAGCACTGCTCGGCGGCGGCGGACTGATCTTGATCTATCTGGCCTGGCAGCTGCTGCATGCGCAGGTGCAGACAGACACCTCTGCTTACAGCCAGCCGACGCTGTGGCAAACGGCTACGCTGGCCTTTACCGTTACCTGGTTCAACCCGCAGGCCGTTATCGACGGTACGCTGATGCTGGGCGCCTTTCGTTCATCACTGCCTGCCGATACTGCCTCACTCTTTATCAGCGGCGTAGCAGCTGCCTCCTGCCTGTGGTTCTTCGGACTTACCGGCATTTTCAAAACCTGCTGCCAAAATCTGCACCCCAGCCATATGCAATGGGTCAACCGCATTTGCGGCGTCGTTATTTTCGTTTACGCCCTCAAACTGCTTTACACCTTTGGGCAGATACTTTAAAAACAATGAATACACATATAAAAAAGGCAACAGCTTAAACAGCTGTTGCCTTTTTTTGTTCTGACACTTTTAATTTACTGCTGTAATTTTTTCCTGGCTGCACAATAGAATATCTTCTACCGAACAGTCAAACACATCGGCCAGTTTCACAAGTATCTCCAGACTGATCAACGTCCTGCCACACTCCAGATTACTTAGATGCGGCTGCGACATCTGCAGGGCTTCCGACAACTTCACCTGCGAAATTTTTCTTGCCTTCCGCATCACCTTCACATTACTACCTAAATTATTTAGATCATAACGCTGTTTTTTCATTTTACCATCTACACCACTCTTACCCATATAATCGTTTCAACTACCGGACCAACTACTTTTGTTTTATTTAATCTTTTCCAGCTTTTTTATTATCCACAACTCTATTTTATAAAATAATACTACAAACGATTAGTTTTTGCAACAACTTCTTTTGCCCACAAACGAATTTATATCATCAAATACAACATTAGTCTGCCATATTTTTATTTTATATTCTTCTAGACAATATTTTTATAAGATTCTGCTGACGTTTTTTATTAGCTTACTGACTTACCCATACTGCTTCCGACAGCTCTTCTACAGACACATTCCCACTCCTGCTGCAGCAAAGGATATTTCGCCAGCAGATACAGCAGCCAAACTCGCCGAACTTGTAGCACTGGGGCGCAGCCGCATCTCACAAATCTTTCTGCATTGGACTGCCGGGCATTACGGCCAGCTTTACGACGACCACCACTTCAATATCGACGCCGGCGGCATGGTATGCAAAAAGCAGCCCCCTTGTTTAAAAGGGCTGCTTTTTAAAGAACACAATGTTTTCTTTTAACGTTTTTAGAATTTCTTGCAGTAAAGGGCATCAAATAATACTATATTTTATCTTAAATATTCCTTTCTTTTAACGACAAAAATTGCTTTAGACTTTCTTGAAAGAAAGTCAACAAAGAACTTTCAGCACTGTTAGTATTTTGATTACGCTGTACTCGCTGCTCAAATGAACATTTAAGGGAAAAAATCTTGAGGTTCACAGAAACAGTGCCTCAAGCCCTCACTTAAAACGTGAATCTTAACCCGGCATTGAACTGCCACTCTGTCCGCAGATCGCCGCCAAAGGTTTTTAAGGCGTCAAAATACAGGTTGCTGTTTTTGGCAATGCCCAGGTTAGCACCCAGCCCGATCTCATACCAGGTACCCGTCAGGTCGCCTGTTTGCAGTGCCAGTCTGCTGTTTTCGTAGTAACCGGTCGCGCCGCCGTTGCCGCCGAAGTCATGCAATGCCGATGCTTTGACATAGGCATTACTGGCGCTCCCGCCGATCGTAAACTCTTTGCCGCCCAGGAATCCCAGGCGTACAACCGCGTTGTTGACGCTATCCTGCCTGATCGTAACATCGTTACTGGTGGTGTAATCGACACTGCCAATATGGCCCAGACTCAGTTCGGCCTGCGGTTCTACGAACCAGCCTGCATTCAGGTCCTGCCTGTAACCGTATTCGGCACTGATACCATAAGCCCATGTATCATAATCGGCTTTAGCTGCATTGCCGCTCAAATCTACCAGTTTGAAATCGTTAGCCAGTTTACTGCCGCGGGCGATAACATCAAAATAATGGCCCCTGGTGCCCAGCCAGCTGGCATACACACCTACGCCTGTGCTGCTCATATCGCCGCTGCCGCTGTTATAGCCGGCACTGCCGTCGATGCGGTTGACGGCGATGCCTGTATAAAGCTTGCCGCCTTTGTAGTCCTGCACTTTGTCGATACCGCCCTGAAAGGCTGTGTAATCCTGATCGAAAGAACGGCCGTAGGCGCTGTCTGCGCTCATTTCGCCGCGGTAGTAACGTGCCCACACTCCGCCTTTCGCTGCTTCTTTGTCGTTACGCAAATCACCCATACGTTTCATCAGGTTATTGCCTTCGATGCGCCACATACTGCCCAGCGCCATCTGCGCGTCACTGGCCGTCATCGCCGTTTCGGAAGGAGCACTTTCTTTAGCCAAAGCTATTTCTGTTATATTGACCTGATTGCCGCTTACTTCTACAGTTGGCGTTACTTTGAACCGTTCCAGCGGGCTGTCTAAATGGCTGGCCTGCCCGGTGAAATTATCCAGATCCTGCCCGTTCAAATTGGTGATAGTCAAAACATTGGCCTTGCCGCTGACAGTAACGATATCTGCTTCTGACAATGCATTTTTGAACGCTTCTTCATAACCTATTTGGATATATTGTTTGGCATTGCCGTTCTCTATCGTATCAAAGGTAATGCTGTCCGCTTTATTATTTGCAAGATCAGTTGTAAAACGAAAAGCATTGCTGCCATCCAGTTTCAAAGTGCCTCCTGTAACAGTGCGATCAGCTGTCGTACCGCTGAAACCCAACACAGCATTATGCAAATATGTCAGAACAGCATTATCAGTATCAAACCCGTCGCTAGTATTTAAAACAGCTTTACTGGCAAATAAAACAGCAGCGTTATCAGCATAAATCGCATAGGCTTTGCTGCCTTCGGCAGCAACTGTATTTTGAGCCTTGGCCCCGATAGTAATTGTATCTGTGTCTTTGCCGCCCAAATTCATAACGGCGCCGTTTTCAGCATACACGCCATATGCCTCTGCTTTGGAGCCGGTACTGCCGTTACTGCCTGCCGTGCCAGCACCATCGACACTTGAAGCGCCATTACCGGCAGCACCCGCTGTCGCTTCCGCAACAATCAGGTCAGCTGCTATCATCGTCTTTGCACTGCCGCTACTATAGGCTCCGTAAGCATAGGCATCGCCGCCATCACCACCATCGCCGCCTATGCCATGTGCTGTTGGTGAAGAATAGCTTTTACCTACCCCACCGCCAGCGCCGCCCATACCGCCTGTAGCCTGTGCTGTAATTTTAACTGCCGTTACAGCTGCTGCGCCGCCGACATTGCTGACGCCATAGGCCGCACCTGTTGATCCAGTACCGCCATTTCCTCCTGTACAGCCAGCGCCATCAACAACTGTATCAAAATAATTTGCACTAATACCATATCCACCCTTGCCGCCCGTAGCCTGTACCGCAATTTCCGCCGCAGTTACTTCCGAAGCCGTGCCGCCTAAAATATTGATACCATAAGCAGCGGCAGCACCTCCTGTGCCGCCCGTTATTCCCTGGGAACCATATACGCTGCCATAGTTATTACCCATACCTCCTGTAGCAGATATCTGCAACTTCTGCACTGTCGCCTGCAAGCTGCCTGCAGTGTTTTGTATACCTGCTGCCATAGCTGTGCCGCCAGTACCGGTCGCAATTTCATTGGCTATAACGCCACGCTCTGCCTCGGTAAAATCACTTTTAGAAATACCATCATAATTTGACCCGCCGCCTTTACCGCCTACAGCAGTGATTTTGATATCTGCCGCAGCAACAAGCTTGCTGTTTGCTTCCCGGTTATCCAGTCCAAAAGCAGAAGCCGTGCCGCCGGTACCTCCTGTCGCCTGCACTTTTCCTGTGGCAGCAACATTTTCAGTACTTTTAGTCATAAGTCCGATACTGCCTCCATCACCGCCATAAGCGCTGATATCCATGCCGGCTACCTCAAGCTCCAACTCCCCGCCTGCCGCGCTTATACCTGCAGTATAAGCGTCACCGCCATTACCGCCGCTGCCGCCTATGCTGCTTTTTCCTTCGCCTCCTACACCGCCATTTCCACCCGTGCCGCCCATTGTGATCTTACCTATCCGGCCGTCGGTTTTACCGCCTGTAGTGTGAACACCGGCAGCTGTCATTCGTCCGCCCGTACCGCCGAGAGACGCAATGACGTCCTGCCCAGCCTGTTTTTTTATACTTTCACCCTGTCCGCCATCTCCGGCAGAAAAATAATTACTATGAATCGGCGATTCTATAGCCTGTAAATCTAAATGCACCAGCCCGCCGCTGATCTCGACACCATAGGCCATAGTTGCGCCGCCGTTACCGCCGTCTACTGCCTTGCCTGCCTCGCATACACTACCACTACCGCCGCCTCCATCACCATTATCTACTTTATAAAGATTCAAACTGCCATTCAACTTAACAGTGGCTTTACCGCCGGTGATCCTGATGCCATAAGCTTCAGTATCACCGCCATTGCTTAAAAACGCACTTCCTTCAGCTTTTGAGAGATCGGAAACACCAGAAGATTGATTTCTGGCAGTTACCTTTATACTTTCACCCGTAAAATTAACCTGGCCGCTGTCAATCTGCAGCCCCACAGCCAGTACGTCCTTGCGCTCATTACTGCCTGTATCGACCGCACCAATTCGGAAGTCTTGATCTGTCTCAGCGCTTACATCTATATTTGCCGCAGTTATTGTCAGATCATGCTTTACTTCAAGTCCATAAGCAGCCGCCGCACCAGCGACCTGGCTGATGCCCTGGTAAGAACTTCCGTTCCTGCCTCCTGTAGCCTTGACAGTGATATTGCCTAAGGTAACATTATTTTTACTCTCATCCACGGTTACTTTAGCAAAGGCATCGCCCCCTTTAGAGCCTTCCATTACCGTTGGACTGGATTTATCATCATTGCCACCATCACCGCCATCAGCTTTAACCGAAATGGCATTAGTAAAAGTATCATCTTTTATAACACCAACTATAGAAGCGCTTTCGCCGTCAGTAATACCACTGCCCTGATTATAATTATTGCCGGGATTACCCGTAGCGTTATCACTACTGTGGCTGTTATTAATATTGACCGTTTTTTCTGCAGCGTACACCTCATTGACAACGATATTGATGCCGCTGGAATATACGATTGACATCGCCATCAGCGTATGGGCTATTTTTTTAGCTAAACCTGCTTTCCTTGACATTCTGCATCCTTCTTTCTCAATTCATCATTATTGATATTTGTCTTTTAAAAAATATTTTAATAAAGCTTCATAATACGAAGCAGATTCAGCATATTTGCCCTGCTTATAAAGCAGGCGCGCCGTCATGATCGCTGTCTGTACTGTTTTGCCATCCATAGGACGCAGATCGCTCCACAGCGATTTTTTTACATACTGCCAGTACAGCTCTTTGGCATTGCTGTCCATATAATAAATATGCCAGGGTTTGATATAATCGATGTAATGCACAAGTATATCTTCCGGCGTTGTTTTCAGCACTGTGTTATTGATGACGATACAGTTATACTTTTTAGGCAGTTCTGCAAACTCGCCGTCAACCACACCGTTG
>OGOW01003859.1_pt1 | contig 10379 bp, 10 predicted proteins | sample 1552781 | NCBI WGS metagenome assembly OGOW01 (sample SAMEA2580145, study PRJEB22360) | human gut metagenome | biome: human gut; feature: human-associated habitat; material: faeces | place: Denmark | collected 2008/2010 | reverse complement strand
AGTATAAAAAACTATTGATACCAATATATAAATACCACTAGCATTCTAAGGTCAAATAGAATACCATCATATTCAGAAAAAGTTCATCAACAGTCTGTGCGGCAGAAATCTTCCCGCCACATGCGCGAACTTCATTGCCCTTCCATAGATACTCAGTTCATTTCCAAGTGCTGCATCCTTAATAGCCTGTTCGACAACATTCTCCGGCTTAGCCATAACAAGCTTTTTTAAAGGCTTGACATTTTTCCCTGAAATATCAAAAAATTCCGTATCAACAGGACCCGGACATACAGCCGTGACAGTAACCTTTCGCGGCTTTAGCTCTTTGTTTAGCGCTTTTGAAAAGCTTAGAACATATGCTTTTGTGGCAGCATAGACAGCAAAATCGGGCTGTGGCATGAAAGCGGCGGCTGAGGCAAGTTCAATTATTCTTGAATTTTGGGAAATATAAGGAAGACACATTTTAGTTACTGCGGTCAGTGCGCGGCAGTTGACATCAATCATGCCAAGCTGCTCAGAATATTCAAGCTCCTCGAAGCTTCCGCTCTTTCCGTAACCTGCGCAGTTGACTAAAAGCTTGATATCAGGTGCATTCTCCATAAGAAGCTCATTTAAAGCCGCCAGCTCATCCATGCTTGATAAGTCAAGCGAGATTATTCTTGACGTAAGCTTAATTTCTGCTGCGACTTCCTCTAACCGCTCTGTTCTTCTTGCTATCAGCCATATTTCATCGAACTTCGAATACCTTGCCGCAATCTGTCTTGCAAACTCTCTTCCCATTCCTGATGATGCACCTGTGACTACTGCTATTTTCATGTTAATCCCCATTCTGCCATTACAAATGATGGCACAAAGCATTGTTGTTAGTTCTTCCTATTTGTTTTACTATTTGTTTTACAGTGAGATGTACTCTTCGGGTTATTCTTACCCATTTTACCGGAATTGCCGGATGTTTTGACGGTGTTTCTGTTCTTTTTGAAATTATCTTCCCTTTTATTTTCTGTCTTTACACCATCTTTCTTTCTGTGGGAAAAACCCTGTGACAGCTTCCTCGGTGGGATAAGGCAATGCTTGTCAAAGCCAATCAAATCCTGCCTGCCGGCTTTTAACAGTGCTTCCTTTACAAGGTCGTAGTTCTCAGGATTCCGAAACTGTATAAGTGCTCTCTGCATAGCCTTTTCATGTGGATTGGTTGTGACATAGACAGGTTTTAAATCTCTTGGATCAAGTCCTGTGTAGTACATACAGGTGGATATGGTTGATGGTGTTGGATAGAAATCCTGCACCTGCTCAGGCATATATCCTAAATCTCTTATGTACTCCGCAAGTGCTATCGCATCTTCAAGTGTTGAGCCGGGATGTGATGACATGAGATAAGGAATTGCATACTGCTCCTTGCCAAGTCTGCCGTTTATTGCGCTGTACTTCTTTAGGAAAGCTTCATATACTGAATTTTCCGGCTTGCCCATAAGCCTTAACACATTGTCGGAAATATGCTCAGGCGCTACGCGAAGCTGACCGCTTATATGATACCTGCACAGCTCTTCCATAAATGTATCATCTTTATCTGCCATAACATAGTCAAAACGTATTCCCGAACGGACAAAGACCTTTTTCACATTCGCAACCTTTCTAAGCTTTCTTAAAAGTTCCACATAATCGCTGTGGTCAACCTTTAAGTTGGCACAAGGCTTAGGAAAAAGACATTGCTTGTTGGTGCAGACACCTTTGGTGAGCTGCTTGTCACATGACGGACGGCGGAAGTTAGCCGTAGGGCCTCCGACATCATAGATATATCCTTTAAAATCAGGCTCCTGCGTCATTTTTTTGGCTTCCTCAACAAGTGACTCATGGCTTCTAGCCTGAACGATTCTGCCCTGATGGAATGTAAGCGCACAAAAAGAGCAGCCTCCGAAACAGCCTCTGTTGCTTGTAAGACTGAACTTAATCTCAGCGAATGCCGGGACACCTCCTAACGCATCATATGACGGATGCCAGGCATTCATATAATCCATTGAGTACACATCATCAAATTCCTGCTGCGTTAGAGGATATGACGGCGGATTCTGTATGACATACTCTTTGTCCTTGTATTTTTCAACAAGATGCTTTGCGACAAATGGGTCCGTATTGCAATATTGCTTGTAAAAGCTTTCCGCATAAGTCTTTTTATCATTACATATCTCATCATATGACGGAAGCATTATATATTCATCATACAGATGCTCTAGACTCTTCGCCTTGTACACGGTTCCTCTTATAAATGTTATGTCTTTTACATCTATTCCTGCATTCAGTGCATCGGCAATCTCAACGATTGAATGTTCCCCCATGCCATATGATATAAGATCCGCTCCGCTGTCTAGTAGAATTGAGCGCTTAACTTTGTTAGACCAGTAATCATAATGTGCAAGTCGTCTTAAGCTTGCTTCGATTCCGCCGATGATTATAGGTGTCTTTTTGTAAGTCTGCCTGATAAGATTACAATAAACTATAGTCGCATAATCAGGTCGTTTACCAATCACACCGCCCGGAGTGTATGCATCAAAGCTTCTTCTCTTCTTAGAAACCGTATAATGGTTGACCATTGAGTCCATGTTGCCTGCGGCAACCAAAAAGCCTAGTCTCGGCTCTCCAAGCACAGATATGCTCTCCTTATTTTTCCAATCGGGCTGTGAGATGATTCCAACCTTATACCCATTCAGCTCAAGAATCCTGCTTATTATGGCATGGCCAAAAGAGGAATGATCCACATAGGCATCACCTGTTATATAGACAAAATCACATTGGCTCCATCCTCTCTTTTCCATATCTTCTCTGCAAATCGGTAAAAAATCTTTCATATATACTCCATATAAGTTTATTTTTGTGTGATTTACCGAATATCGGTGAAATCATCTATATAATAGTCTGCAAGCTTTATTTTCTCATCACGCATATTTTTTGAATAATCATCATAGATGGCGGCTGTTGTCATGCCTGCCGCATTGCCTGCCATAATTCCCATAGGAATATCTTCAAATACAAGGCAGTCTTTCGGCTCAACCAAAAGCTTCTTAGCTGCTAACAGATAAATATCCGGTGCCGGCTTGCCTGCTCCGGCCTCACATGCAGTTGTAATGGCATCAAAGTACTCAAATACACCTTCTACTTTTAGCGCTCCTTCTATCAATGTCATTGAATTGCTTGAAGCAATACCTGTTGATATACCGTCTGCTTTGAGGCGCTTAAGAAATTCCTTTGCTCCTTTTTTCAGCTTTACTTCCGATGTGTATTTATCGTATGCCATCTTATTCCACTTTGCTTTTATATCTTCAACATCATCCTTGATTCCAAAACGCTTTTTAAAATACTCGGCTGTCTCTGTAAAGCTCATCCCTTCAATACATTTCTGTAAATCGTCCGGAAGCTCTTGTCCTATAGCACTCAAAAAATCAATATCAATATTTCTCCATACCCACATAGAGTCGACAAGTGTCCCATCAAGGTCAAATAAGACAGCCTTCTTGCCTTTTAATAAGTCATCGTAACTATATACCATATATAATAAAACGGACTAAGCCGTAGCCTCCTTTAGCATATTAATTTCTTCGTCAGTAAGTCTTCTGTATTCGCCGGGAAGGAGATTTTCGTCCAGAGACAACGGTCCCATGGAAAGTCTTTTAAGATATGTCACTTCGGTTCCGACAGCTTCAAACATGCGCTTTACCTGATGAAATTTGCCCTCATGTATTGTAAGGCGTATGCGCGATGTCTTAGCAGTGCTGTCAACATCAAGGACAACCAATTCTCCCGGCATTACGGCTGTCCCATCGGACAATGTAAGTCCGGATGCGAACTGTCTTACATGCTCATCGGTGACTACACCTCTGATATCAGCATAATATACCTTGTCAACATGCTTTTTAGGTGCTAAAAGTCTGTGAGCAAGGTCGCCGTCATTGGTTATAAGAAGCAGACCTTCCGTATCCTTGTCAAGCTGTCAAAAGAAGGCGCCCCTTCGATCTCCTTGCCAAGCCTGCCGACAGGAAACAGGTCATTTCTTGTACGCTCATCTAAGAGGTCAAGAACAGTCTTTGCTTTTTTGTCAAGTGTCGCAGTGATAACATCGGCAGGCTTGTTGAGCATAAAATATTCAGTACTTGAAAATGCAATGACCTGACCATCTACGGCAACCACATCGGCTGACTCGTCAATCTTAGTGTCCGAAGCCTTGACAATCTGACCGTTGACTGTTATCCGTCCTTTTTTTGCCATGTCCTTGATGGTACTTCGGCTGGCAACACTCATCTCTACAAGAAATTTATCCAAACGCTTCATATAATCCTCATTCCATTAAAAGTATTACATCCATCTCCAGCCCGGAAGGTATTTGTTCTTAACCTGACCATTGTTATATTTGCCCCATCCGAGAGGGAAACCGTCAACCATAATGAGCTTCATTGAATTCTTACCTGTGACGCAGGATTCATCAACCTCAATAGTTTCGCCTTTGAGATAACGGATAACAGCATCATCGGATAATTTCAGATTAATCTGGCTGCTGTATTGACCATCCTTTAATGTCATTGCAAATGCCTGACTTGGTTCGAAACGGTTCTTTTTCAGTTCGCCAAGAAGTGTTCCTGTTCTCATCGTGCGCAGTCCTTTAAGATTGCCTGCAAGCGGCGGGATATAATATACATTCTCTCTCTGTATTACAATATCTGATGACGGTATCTCGAAATTAAGCTCGTCAAGGAAGGCTCTAAGCTCATCGGGAAGCTTGTTAGGTCTGCCATGAACAGGCTCATCCTGTACAGCTTCGCCATCCTTTTTTAGAAGTGCAACAAAATGTCCTTCTCCCTCCATCTTGTGAGGGAAGATGCGGACGCACTGTGGCAGTCCGATGCCCCTTGAAAATCCTTCATACGGATGTATTGAAGGTATTCCGGAGTCGAATATATCGACAAGCTTGAAATCAGGATGATTTTCAAGAAACAGGCTTATATTATCCTCATCCTCAAGCTTTGAGAAGGTACATGTCGAATAAAGCATATATCCTCCCGGCTTTAACATCTGCGCCGCCTGACTTAGGATACTTTTTTGTATAGCGGCAAAATATTCAGGTCCATTCATCTGCCAGCTCTTTATCAGCTTATTATCTTTTCTGAACATACCTTCGCCGGAGCAAGGCGCATCTATAAGAATCTTGTCAAAATAGCTTTCAAAAGACGATATGAGTTTTCCCGGCTCTTCACATGTTATAACCACATTTCCTATTCCGCTTACTTCTATATTCTTAAGAAGTGCTTTTGCGCGTGATGCGGATATATCATTAGAAACCAAAAGCCCGGTACCGCCAAGCTTCGCCCCAAGTTCAGTGCTCTTTCCGCCGGGAGCGGCACACACGTCAAGCACCTTGTCTCCGTGTTCAATCGGCAGTATATTAGCCGGTGTCATTGCACTTGGCTCCTGAAGATAATACAGCCCTGCAAAATAGTAAGGATGCTTTGCAGGCTTATCATCTTCACTGTAATAAAAGCCATTGTCTATCCAAGGTATTTTTTTTAACTCAAACGGACTTATTTTTAAGAAATCTTCCGTTGATATCTTAAGGTTGTTGACACGCAGACCATAGAGTCTTTTTTCACTGAAGCTGTCTAGGTATGCCGAAAACTCATCTCCTAACAGTTCTTTCATTGCATCCAAATATTTCTGTGGTAATTCCATGTAAATCCTCTCTGTATTACTATATTTTAATAATCAATCAATACTCTGTGCTCTATAACCTTCAGCAATCTTGTCAAGCTGTCTGCTGAACTGTAAGAGATGTTCAAGGTCATTTTCCTGATAAATTCTGAAAAATTCGTCCTGAATCTTTACAACATCCCTCTTATTGGCAACCTTATAAAGATTCTGGATATTTATAAGAATATCATTTACGATATTAGCTTTGTATGTGAAAGAATTCTGTGCATCCATTATCTCTTCATGGATTGAAGACATTTCCTCATCAAGCTTAAGTATCGCTTCTGCTGCCGAGCTCAGCCTTACACGGATATGCTCAGGGATGCTCTCGCGATACTTATATTGCAGCGAATGCTCTATTGTTGCCCAGAAATTCATTGCAAGCGTTCTTATCTGTATCTCTACCGGGATATCCTTCTTGCCTTTGCTGGTTTCAACACTATAGTTGATAATTATGTGATAACTTCTGTATCCGCTATCCTTGCGGTTAATTATGTAATCCTTCTCACGGATGACTGTCATATCACTTCTGTTCTTGATAATATTGACCACTTCATAGATATCTTCGACAAACTGGCAGATAATTCTTATACCTGCCACATCCTCTATCATCTCCATGATATGGTCTATCGGAAAGCCCTTTTTCTGGGCTTTCTCGATAATGCTGGAAATCTTTTTTACACGCCCTGTGACCTGTTCAATAGGTGAATAGACCGCCTCCTGCCTGTATTCGTTGATTATATGGTTGAACTTTACTAATAGTTCATCCACTGCCAGCTCGTATGGAGCCAAAAGCTCTCTCCATAACTGTATTTTCATCTAATAACCTCCAAAATACCATTACAATTATTTTACCCACAACCCCCTGTGCCGGAATATCAGTTCATTGTTTCAAGCAATGCCACAAGATATCTCCAAACCTTCTCAACCGACTTCACACTAAGCTTCTCTTCCGGTGTATGGATATCCTTCATGTCAGGGCCGATTGATATCATGTCAAGCTGTGGCAGCTTTTCGGCAAAAAGTCCGCACTCAAGTCCTGCATGTATGACACATACATTTGCCTTCTCACTGAACATATCTTCATATAGCTTTACCGCCTTGTCTCTGAATGCTGATTCGGGACGGTATGCCCACTCAGGATAGCATCCTGTCTCAACATATTCACCGCCAAAAAATTCAATGAGATAGCGGAGTCTGTCAGCAAGTGCCTGTTTTGCGGAGCCTACAGAGCTTCTTACCGAAAAGCTGATATTGATACATTCTTCATCCATAGAAAGTATTCCAAGGTTCAATGATGTCTCGACAAGACCTTCTATGTGTCCGCTGAATTTTATAACGCCGTTAGGAACATTCATAAGGATAAATATAAACGACTGTTTATTCTTTTCTTCTATGACAGAAGCCTCTGTTCCGCCTAAATTCTCAACAACAATTCTGATTCCGTCATCTGTTCCGGAATATTCATTTCTAAGCTGGGCTTCAAGAATTGCACAGAGCTCTTTTAAGCGTGCCTCATCATCAGGAGATATACACAGATTGACAGAGCATTCCCTTGCGATTGCATTGTCCATTCTTCCGCCTGTGAGAGAGCTTATTCCGTAGAACAGCTCCTCGTCAAGATTAAAAAGAAGTCTTCCGAGTATGATATGCGCATTCGCTCTTCCTTTATTGATTTCCATACCGGAATGGCCTCCTAAAAGTCCGGTAATGGTAATCTTTACGTTCTTTCCTTCCATTGTTGTATAACTTACGGGAAGTCTTAAGCCCGAGCGCATTCCTCCGGCGCAACCTACTATAAAGGCGCCTTCCTCTTCATTATCTATATTGATAAGATATTTTGATGAGAGAACCGAGCCGTCAAGCATCTTAGCACCGTCAAGACCAACCTCCTCGTCAACAGTGAACACTGCTTCTATTGCAGGTGCTTTTATACTATCATCGTCAAGAATTGCGAGTGCATAAGCGATTGCTATACCATCATCGCCTCCGAGTGTTGTTCCCTTGGCTGTCACATATCCATCTTCAACATATACATCAAGAGCATCCTTTGCAAAATCGTGTTCACATCCGCTCTCCTTCTCACATACCATGTCAAGATGTCCCTGAATAATCACTCTCGGAGCATTCTCATAGCCTTTGCTTGCTGGTCTGTAGATAACCACATTATTATATTCATCCTGATATACCTTTAGACCTCTTTTTTTGGCAAAATCCACACAAAAATCGCTAATCTGCTTTGTATTGTGAGAACCATGTGGTATCTGTGTAAGCTCTTCAAAAAACATAAAAACCTTTTCAGGCTGTAATCCTTTTAATGCATTGTTCATAATGTTATTCCTCCGTCCATGGCATATAAAGCCACATTTTATTGTGCCACATTTTTGTGAAAAAAGCAATGAAAAATGACAAGGGCTTCTGTGCTAAATATAATATTCCTCGAATAATATATTCTATATAACTTATAGCATTGGTCGCCATTATGATATATTTATTTTCAAAGCTCATTTCTGACCGCAGACTGTTGTTTCGCATCTGTTTTGTGATTGCCGCTATGCTGTTATTGTTATTATCCCCTGTAGCAGCCCTAAAGGGTGCTTCATATGGTCTTATGTTATGGTATCGGACTCTTTTTCCCACTCTGATGCCATTTATGGTGCTGTCAAACTTTATAGTATATACAGGCTGTGCAAGACCTCTCGGAGCATTGCTAAAGCCGATAACGAGGCTGCTTAAGCTGCCTTTAAGTGCCGGCTATTGCATAATATGCGGATTTCTCTGCGGCTACCCGATGGGGGCATATGTATGTGGAAGCCTTAACGAAGTAGGCGAGCTTGACGATGAGACTGCTGCCTTTTTAGCGCCAATCTGCAACAATGTAAGCCCGATGTTCATGATAAGCTATATATGCATAAGCTGTCTTGGCGATAAATCTCTTGCAAAAACTGTAATTATATCGCTTATGCTTCCGGCATTCATAGCAATGTTCGTAACAAGATTTGTATATATAAAGCTCATGAAAAAGAAAAAAAGCACTGACAATATTCTTAACACTCCCAACAGCTTAGCTGATAGCGCTCCCGGCAATAACAAAAATATGAGCGATAACGTCAAGCTCATGGCAACCTCCGATGCGTTATCACTCTCCGTTGAGAGCGCACTCATGGCAAGCTTGAAATTATGCATATATGTGATGCTTTTTTCGATAGCCGGAGCTATGGTTGACAATATCAGTTTTCTCCCTGAAATAATAAAAGCCGCAGTAATGTCCATCATGGAAATCACTGCGGGTCTTGACAAGATATCAAAACTTGATATTTCATTAAATTATAAGCTGTTTATGATGCTCATATTCACCTCATTCGGCGGTCTGTCAAGTATATTCCAGACGATGTCACTGTGGCGCGGCAGGAAATTCTATATACAAAAATATATCCTGTATAAGCTTATAGTTACATCTGTAACTATATTGTTCCTTCTACTCGTCACCGTTTCCGGAATCCTGTAATCCGGCTGCGGCATCATCGTTTGCCGAATCATCTGTATTGCCATCCTGATTCTTATCTTCCTCAGCTTCTATTCCAGCAAGCTCGTTGCGGTTAGACATGACAACATTGAGATCCTTATCAAGCGCATTCAAAAGGCTCTCATACTTCGAACGGCTGCCTTCTATAGTGTGTTCGATAATGCGCTGAAGATTGGCAAGCATGTCATCTGTGTACTGTACTGCGCTGTAACGCATCTGATTAGCTTCCTCTGTCGCCTGATCTAAGACATCCTGTGCCTGTGAATAAGCCTGATCCCTTATCTCTTCTGCTTCACTGTAAGCACGCTGCATAATCTCATGCTCATTTACTAATTCCTGTGTGTGGACTTTAGCTGCATTGAGCATTGAGTCAGCCTGATCCTTAGCGTCTGCTAAAATAGCTTCCTTATTGCTGATAATCTTCTGGTACTTCTTTATCTCATCAGGCGTTCTGAGTCTTAGCTCGCGTAAAAGCTCTTCAATAGCATCCTTTTCTACGATAATTTTATTATTTGAAAGTGGAAGCGGCTTACAATTATCTATATACTCCTCAATCGCCGCAATCATCTCTTCAATCTTATTCATTGTAATCCTCCTGAAATTTTACTTATTATACTTCTCCATAACCTGTCTGCGAACTTCAGGCGCTACGAACTTTGAGATGTCTCCGCCATATCGTGCCACTTCCTTGACCACACTTGAGCTTAAATATGCGTAGTTAAGATTCGTTGTCAGGAATATTGTATCTATATCAGGTGCAATTATATGGTTAGTCTGCGACATCTGCAATTCATATTCAAAGTCTGTGACGGCGCGAAGCCCTCTGACCACTGCTGTCGCTTTGCACAATCTTGCAAACTCGACTAAAAGACCATCGAATGACTTTACCTCAACATTAGGGTATTGCGAAACTACACCTCTTATCATTTTAACACGTTCTTCAGCAGAAAACAATGGAACTTTCGAACTGTTTACGAGCACACCTACAATGAGCTTATCAAAAAGCTTCGAAGAACGCTCTATTATATCCATATGTCCAAGCGTGACCGGATCAAAGCTTCCGGGGTATACGGCTATTCTCATAGTATTCAACCGGGCAAACGCCCATACTCCTTTATAATTT
>OGOW01003855.1_pt1 | contig 10383 bp, 10 predicted proteins | sample 1552781 | NCBI WGS metagenome assembly OGOW01 (sample SAMEA2580145, study PRJEB22360) | human gut metagenome | biome: human gut; feature: human-associated habitat; material: faeces | place: Denmark | collected 2008/2010 | reverse complement strand
CCGACACAATGCGCAAGTGCCGGATAGGAACGGCAAAATTTTTTACACTTCTATTGCTTCTTTATCACACATCAGTAAAGTCTCAGGGTATGAAGCAGTTGATGGCCGGTGGCGGCGTCGCCCTGATCGGCATCACCCTCGTTCCCATGCTCTCCACGCTTTTCGGATAATACCCGTTCTTATCAACCACGGCCCCTCCCGTCCCAGCGGGAGGGGCTTCTGTAAAGGAGGAGAAGCTCCTTGAACTTTATCTGGGAAAAGATCACCGAATGGCTGAAAAACCTGCTTGTCGGCGGCATTATCAGTAACCTCACCGGCATGTTCGACTCCATCAACGACCAGGTCGCTGACGTCGCTGCAGTCGTAGGCGCAACACCGCAGGGCTGGAATGCCAGCGTATTCAACATGGTCAAAAGCCTGTCTGAAAACGTCATCATCCCCATTGCAGGACTGATACTGACCTTCGTGATGACATATGAACTGATCCAGATGATCATCGAACGCAACAATATGGCGGAGTTCGAGACCTTCAACTTTTTCAAGTGGATCATGAAGACTTTCTGCGCTGTCATGATTGTCACCAACACCTGGAACATCGTTATGGGCATATTTGAGGTCGCTCAGACTGTTGTGAACAACGCAGCCGGCGTCATCATTGCCGATACAGCTATCGATCTTGAATCCGTCATCACGAATATCGAGGATCGCCTGATGGAAATGGACGTCGGCACATTGTTCGGCCTGTGGTTCCAAACCATGCTGATCTCCATTGTCAGCTGGGCGCTGACGATCTGTATCTTTGTGGTCGTATATGGCCGCATGATTGAGATCTATATGGTCACTTCCGTCGCACCGATCCCCCTGGCGACCATGGTGAACCGCGAAGCCGGGCAAATGGGTCAGAACTATCTCAGATCGCTTTTTGCCCTGGGCTTTCAGGCCTTCCTCATCATCCTGTGCGTCGCCATCTACGCTGTACTGCTGCAGACGGTGGCTGTCAGCGGCGATATCATCAGCGCCATCTGGACTTGTGTGGGCTACACCGTACTCCTTTGCTTCACGCTCTTCAAGACAAGCAGTCTAAGCAAGAGTGTCTTCAATGCCCACTAATCTGTAAAGGAGGCTACACATGGCCTACGTTACTGTACCCAAAGACCTCTCGAAGGTCAAATCCAAATTCATTCTCAACCTTACCAAGCGTCAGGTTGTTTGCTTCGGCGGCGGTGCGCTGATCGGTGTGCCGCTGTTTTTCCTCACCAAGGGCGTGATCGGCAACACTCCTGCCGCCATGCTCATGATGATCGCCATGCTGCCCCTGTTTCTCTTCGGCGTTTATGAAAAGAACGGGATGCCGCTGGAAAAACTCCTGAGTCATATCGTGCAGACACAGTTTATCCGCCCCAAGCAGCGACCGTATCAGACCGACAACTTCTATGCTGCCATTGCGCAGCAAATCCAGATTGACAAGGAGGTCAGACGGATTGTCCGCTGCAAAGACCCCGACTCCCCAGCATAAGCCCAGACTGACGCGCGCTGAACGCAAGCAGCTCGCCGAGATCTCATCCCGTGCAAGACGGGATAAGAAAGTCCCGCATACTGCACAGGATACGATCCCTTATCAGCGCATGTGGCCAGACGGTATCTGCCGGGTGTATGATACCTACTATACCCGTACCATCCAGTATCAGGACATCAACTACCATCTTGCAATGAATGAGGATAAGACCTCGATCTTTGACGGCTGGTGCGATTTCCTGAATTACTTCGACCCTTCCATCCGCTTTCAGTTCAGTTTTCTGAATCTGAGCACCAAAGCAGAATCCTTTGAGGACAGCATCCGCATTCCCGCAGCTGACGATGCCTTCAACGCGATCCGCACGGAATATGAAACCATGCTGCTGAACCAGCTCGCCAAGGGCAACAACGGCCTGACAAAGACCAAGTACATCACCTTTGGCATCGAAGCTGATGGCATCAAAACGGCCAAGGCGCGCCTGAACCGTATTGAGCTTGATATTCTGACCAATTTCAAGAAACTTGGCGTCCGTGCAGAGTCCTTGGACGGCAGAGCTCGACTGGAGCTGATGCACCGCATCTTCCACATGGATTCTCCTGACCGTTTCATGTTCGACTGGAACTGGCTTCCTTCCAGTGGGCTTTCCACCAAGGACTTTATCGCCCCCAGCTCCTTTGAATTCCGGAACAGCCGCATCTTCTCCATGGGTAAAAAGGTCGGTAGCGTCTCCTTCCTTCAAATCCTCGCGCCCGAACTGAACGACCGTATGCTGGCGGACTTCCTGGATCTCGAATCCAGCCTGATCGTCACCATGCACGTCCAGCCCCTTGATCAGACAGAGGCCATCCGGATGATCAAGCGCAAGATTACCGACCTTGACAAGAGCAAGATCGACGAACAGAAGAAGGCAGTCCGCGCCGGATACGATATGGACATCATCCCCAGTGACCTGGCCACCTATGGCTCCGAAGCCAAGCGTATCCTGCAAGACCTTCAAAGCCGTAATGAGAAGATGTTCCTTGTCTCCTTCCTTCTGATGAACACCGCCGACAACAAACGGCAGTTGGACATCAACCGCATGGCGGCACAGGGCATCGCGCTGCAGTACAACTGTCAGCTGACGCAGCTGGATTTCCAGCAGGAAAACGCCATGGTGTCCTCTCTGCCCCTTGGTCTGAATAAGATCCCCATCCAACGGGCACTGACAACAAGCTCTACGGCCATTTTCGTTCCTTTCACCACGCAGGAGCTGTTCCAGCAGGAAGGAGAACCGCTCTATTATGGTCTGAATGCGCTGTCCCGCAACCTTATCATGGTAGATCGCAAGAAACTCAAGAATCCCAACGGCTTGATCCTTGGCACCCCCGGCTCAGGCAAATCCTTCTCTGCCAAGCGCGAAATGACCAATGTATTCCTTTCCACTAAGGATGATATGCGTATCTGTGATCCAGAGGGCGAGTATTCACCTGTTGTCAACAGTATGGAAGGTCAGGTCATCCGCATCTCTCCGACAAGCACCGACTACATCAACCCCATGGACATCAATCTTGACTACAGCGACGGCGAAAACCCGCTTTCACTCAAGAGTGACTTCATTCTCTCCCTGTTCGAACTGATCATCGGCGGACGAGAAGGTCTGAAGCCTATTGAGAAAACCGTGATCGACCGTGCTGTACGGCAGGTATACCAGCCCTACCTGAATGATCCCATTCCGGAAAATGTCCCTCTGCTGGAAGACCTGTACTTCGCTCTGATGGAGCAGGAGGAACGTGAGGCGCATACCGTTGCCACCGCACTGGAGATCTACGTCTCCGGCAGCTTGAACGTATTCAACCATCGCACCAACGTTGATGTCAATAACCGTGTAGTCTGCTACGACATCAAGGAGCTGGGTTCTCAGCTGAAAAAGATCGGTATGCTGATCGTTCAGGATCAGATCTGGGGCTGCGTTACTGCCAACCGCAGTGAAGGCAAGTGCACCTGGGTGTGGATTGATGAGATGCATCTTCTGCTGCAAGAAGAACAAACAGCAGCCTATACCGTCGCGATCTGGAAGAGATTTCGCAAATGGGGCGGTGTTCCCACTGGAATCACTCAGAATGCCAAGGATCTTCTGTCTTCTCCGGAGGTTCAGAACATCTTTGAGAACTCCGACTTCATTATCATGCTCAACCAGGGTGGTGGCGACAGGCAAATCCTTGCCAAGCAGCTCAATATCAGTCCTCATCAGCTGTCCTATGTTACCCAGTCAGGCGCAGGCGAAGGTCTGCTGTTCTACGGCAATGTGATCCTGCCCTTCGTTGACCACTTCCCCAAGGATACTCTGCTCTACCGCTTGATGACCACCAAGCTGGAAGAAGTAAATCACAAGGAGGAACCCGCATGAATCTCATCTATGTTATCCTCGCCCTGCTGATCATTCCCGTCCTGTTCTTCACCGGCATCCTTTGTATCGCTGCATCGGATGCCGACCACATGGCTGAAATCCAGTACCAGCGTTGGCTCGCCGAACACGGCGATGCGTAAGGAGGTAAACCATGAGAAAACCCGACGTCCGTGCTGCTCCTGCACCCCGACTCCAATTCACCCAGGAGGAGCTGAATACCCCTGAGCTGAAAAAGCCCCTGCGCAAGACACAAAAGGCTGCTGACAAGCGTGATGCTGCGAGAGCAAAGTTGCCCCAGCAGAAGAAGCTGGTACGGCAGGTTTCAGCCGATCCCACTACAGGAAAGCTGTCCACTCGCCTGACATTTGAAAGCACAACCAAACCGCCCTCCAAGCTGCATCATGGAATGTCCGATGTCACCTCTGCGGAAATACATCAGATCATTCAAAACAGCAATGAAGACAGCAATGTATCCGTCAGTGCAGCTGATGCCGGAATCCGGTCTGTTGAGGCCACGAACAGAGCTGTTGCCCATGTCAGGCAAACCAGCCAACTCCGTGATCACCGCCGTGCTGACAATGCAGAGCGGCAGCCTGACAAAGCCAATGTTCGTGCTCTGCAAGCCAAAGCAGCACATGAGAAGCCGTCCACTGGCTCTAATCCGCAGTCGCGTCAGCAGCAGAATCGTTCTGTCAAGAAAAGCTACTATGCTTCGCGTAAAGGTTCTGCTGGTAAGACTGCCAACTCTACCCGAAAGACTGCTGGTAAAGCAACGGACAAGCTCGGCGAACTGATGACCAGTCTGCTCAAGAATAAGCATGTATGGCTGATCGCAGCTCTGGCAGCCTTGCTGATGGTGATCATGAGTACGGTATCAGCCTGTGCGCCACTCGTCCAGACCATCGTTAATGTCAACGCCATCGGCACTTACCCGGCAACAGAAGATGACATCAAAGCCACAGAGCGCGCTTATAGAAACATGGAGCGCGAATTGCAGAGGGAGATCGACCAATTCGAGCGCCGTCACCCGGAGTACGATGAGTATCGGTACGATGTGGACGACATCTGGCATGATCCCCATGTACTGATTGCCATCATCAGCGCCCGGTTCAACGGCAACGAATGGACGCTTGAAGATGCCTACCCGGTTCTTGAAACCTACTTCGCGCTGCAATATGATTTTGATACGGAGGTTCGCAATGTGACTCGCTATCGGGATGGCGAACCATACACCTACTCCATCTGTACTGTTACGCTGGTCAACAAGAACCTCTCGCATCAGCCGGTGTACTCCATGAGCCGGAGACAGCTGGGCCTGTACGCCATGTATATGTCCACCCTGGGCAATATGCCCGATATCTTCTCTGGCAATCCGTATGCGTCTGAGCTGAAGGAACCCGTGATCTACGATGTTCCCCAGGCATATCTGGACGCTGATCCCAACTTCGCCCTGCTGATCACTGAAGCCACCAAATATGTTGGCTACCCATATGTGTGGGGCGGTGACAGTCCCGAAACCTCCTTCGACTGTTCAGGATTCCTGTCCTACATCTACACAGTCACCGGTGTACGGAATACCGGCAGACTTGGGGCAACCGGCCTGTATCATGCGTGTGAGCCAGTCGCTCCGGAGGATGCACGTCCTGGTGACATGGTGTTCTTTGAAGGCACAATGGGAGGCGACGTCAGCGGCATTACCCACTGCGGACTATACGTCGGCGACGGCATGATGATTCACTGCGGCAATCCCATCGGATATGCCGACCTCAACGATTCCTACTGGCGCACCCACTTCCACAGCTTTGGTCGCGCCTACTGAACATTCCCAACCGGGGAGCTTTGCAGCAGCAAGGCTCCCTTTTCCTATCTCACAACAAACAGGAGGCAAAACAATGAAGACTTCCAACGACATGTCCCTTGTCAAATCGGTGCTGGCGACCGCATTTCTGTTGATGATTCTCTCTGCTCTCTTTGGGCCCACCGGTCTCGCCCATGCTGAGGAAACTGGCATTCCTGCTATCGAATCTGCCGAAACCACTGCTGCCGAAGAAGCTCCTCCCATTGTCGAACCTGTGCCGGAGATCACCGAGGCGCCCGAACCGACTAAGAAACCCAGTCGTTCCAGCAAGCGTCAGCCCAAGCTGTATGACATTCCGCAGGCCCTGTTGGATGCTGATCCGACTTTTGCAGCCATCATGGAGGAAGCTGAGAAGTACATCGGCTACCCCTATGTGTATGGCGGTTCCAAACCCAGCACGTCCTTTGACTGCAGCGGTTTTGTCAGCTGGGTTTACACTCAGAGCGGAGCCTGTAATACCGGCCGTAAAGGCGCTAATGGCCTGCACCGGATGTGCGAAGATATTGCACCGGAAGACGCCCGTCCCGGTGATCTGATCTTCTTCCATGGCACGATGGGGCCGGATGTGAAGGGGATCACCCATGTCGGCATCTATGTCGGCAATAACATGATGATTCATTGCGGCGATCCGATCGGATACGCTGACCTGACAGAAGATAAGTGGGTCAAGCGCTTCCACTGCTTCGGTCGCCTGCCTCTGACGGAAGGAGTACCCCATGAATAAGAAACTGAACCGACTTCGCAGCACCCGCGACAAGAAGCGTACCCAGGCCGAGAAGCTGGCGAAGGACGTGGATGAACTGGATACTGAAATCACCCAGCTTGAAGATCTGGAGATTGTCAAGACCGTCCGCGAATACCGCATGACTCCGGAGGAGCTGACTGAGTTTCTCCGGGATCTCCATGGCGAGCCCGTGCCTGGTAAGAGCCTCGCTGACACCACTATGCAGGAGGATGAATCCGATGAGCATGAAGCCCTCGTCTGAAACCTTTCTGAGCCGGCTTTTTCTGATTATGATGCTGATCCTCTGTCTTCTGTTGCCGCTCCTCACCATCACCGCAAGAGCATCTGCTGAGGAACCGGCAACCTCCACTGATATCGTGACCGATCCCACCCCCGCATTCGACTTCAAGTTCCAGTGTACAGGTTCGTACTCCAGTCAGGTTGAAGAGCTGCTGAAGATCACGATCATCGATCAGTACAACTCCGGCTGGCGCAAGGTCGAAGTCCGCATCGACAATGATGCCTGGGAGAATGTGACCGGCAAGGTCAGCAGCGAATCCACCTACAAGTTCTATGTCTGGAAGAACTGCACTGTTACTGTTCGAGTCACTGACAAGCTGGGGAATCAGCACACCGGCAAGAAGGTGATCGACATCTTTGACTTCACCGCACCAACAGTGACAGCCGGCATCCGCAATACGCTGCTCCACGTGGAAGCCGCAGATTCGCAGTCCGGCGTCGCTGGCGTGAAGGTCAACGATATGCTGTTTACCACACTCGTTGACGGACAACTGGATGTGCAGCTGCAGGAGCTGCTCAACAGCTATCAGAAGCTGACGATCTACGCCATTGACAACGCAGGAAACAAGTCCAACAGCGTTGTGCTGACAAATCCCTACTACGTTGCCCCCACCTGTCCGGCAACCGCAACGCCCGAACCCACGGCAACTCCCAAGCCGACTAAGAAGCCATCCTCCGGCAGCAGCTCCACGAAGAAACCCAAAGCGACTGCAACCCCCTGCCGTTACTGCTGCTCCGGAGGTTACAGTCGTTCCGCCCATGGTCACGCCCTATGTGATTGGCCCCGGTCAGCCCTATGTGTCCGAAGCCAACATGGGCGTGCAGAGTATGCTGTACAGCGCTCATACCAACAAGCAGTTCATTGAGGTTGCATCCCGGAATGGCGAGGTGTACTACCTTGTCATCGACTACGATAAACCCATTGACGCTGAAGGCGATCTGTACGAAACCTACTTCCTTAACATGGTGGATGACCGCGATCTGCTGGCTGTGCTGGAGGAAGATGAGATTCCTACCCCGACGCCAACCGTAGCACCGACTACCGCACCGACTCCAATCCCTGTCGTTCAGCCCGAACCTGAAACTGAACCTGATAACAGCGCTGCCCTCATGGGGATGATGGTACTCCTGCTGGCCGCTGGTGGCGGTGCAGCCTTCTGGTTCATCAAGCAGAAGGGCGGCAAGTCCTCCCGTCAGCCCATCGAGAACGAATATGACGATCTGGAAGATGAGGACGATTCCGATGATGATGAGATCATCACCGACTAAATCAAAGGAGAATTTACCCGAATGGTGAAACTCGTAATCGCTGAAAAGCCCAGCGTTGCGCAAGCCATAGCTCGCGTACTGGGTGCTGACAAGCGAATGAAGGGATATCTGACCGGTAACGGCTATATCGTCAGCTGGTGTGTCGGCCATCTGGTCGAGCTGGTTTCTGCCGATCAGTATGATCCCAAGTATAAGAAATGGCGCTTTGAGGATCTCCCGATTCTTCCGATCAACTGGAAATACGAAATCACAGAATCCTCCAGCGCACAGTACATGACCCTGCGTAAGCTGCTGAACAGCCCTGAAGTTGAAAGCATCATCTGCGCTACGGACGCCGGACGCGAAGGTGAGCTGATCTTCCGTCTTGTCTACGAACAGGCGCAGTGCGTCAAGCCCTTCCAGCGCCTGTGGATCTCTTCGCTGGAAGATCAGGCAATCCTTGATGGCTTCGCCGATCTCCGTGACGGTCATGATTATGATGACCTGTATAAAGCCGCTCGTTGCCGTTCTCACGCAGACTGGCTGATCGGCATCAATGCCTCTCGTCTGTACTCGCTGATCTATAACCAGAATCTGAATGTTGGTCGTGTACAGACGCCTACTCTCGCTCTGATTGTAAGCCGTGAGGACTCAATCAAGGCATTTGAAGTGAAGCCCTTCTTCACTGTACAGCTGTCCATGGGCTTCACTGCACAGAGTGAGCGCATCTTCGATCATGATGAGGCTGAAGCGCTCCGCACCGCATGTCACGCCAAGGTCGCAACCGTCAAGAGTATTCGCAGGAAATCCTATAAGGACAAGCCCCCCAAGCTGTTTGATCTGACCACGCTGCAGCGCGACGCCAACCGTCTCTTCGGTTTTACTGCTCAGCAGACGCTTGATTATGCTCAAGCCCTGTATGAAAAGCAGCTGCTGACCTACCCCCGTACTGACAGCCGGTATCTGACCGTTGATATGCAGGATAAGCTCGTTCCGCTGGCGGAACAGCTGGCAGCGTCGCTTCCCTTCATGGAGGGCATGCAGCTGAATCTGACTCCCTCACAGGTTATCAATGACAGCAAGGTCTCTGACCATCACGCCATCATTCCCACCGCAAAGGTAGATCGCGCTGTGCTGGATAATCTGACCCAGGGCGAGCGCAGCCTCCTCTGTCTGGTTGCTACCCGCCTGATCTGCGCCATCTCTCCTGTATATACCTATGACGAGACCATTGTCATGCTGGATTGTCAGGGACATACCTTCCAGGCCAAAGGCAAGACAGTCACACAGATGGGCTGGCTTGCCCACGAAATGAGTTTTCTGGGCGGCACTGGCGCAATGAAGGATGCGCCCTCTGAGCGCCAAATCACCCTTCCCGAAGATCTGTCCGTTGGTCAGGTGTTCAGCCCGACCATTGCTTCCCTGAGGGAGGGAAAAACGACTCCGCCCAGTCATTTCACCGACGGTACGCTGCTTGCATCAATGGAAACCGCAGGTATTGAGGATATGCCGGAAGATGCTGAACGCAAGGGGCTTGGCACCCCTGCAACCCGTGCCGGCATGATCGAAAAGCTCATCAAGTCCGGCCTGGTGGAGCGCAAGGGCGACCGTAAAGCCAAGTATTTGCTTCCCACTCAGAAAGGTATTGCGCTGATCAGAGTCCTCCCTGATCAGCTCAAATCGCCGCTGATGACTGCCGAATGGGAACAGCGGCTGAAGCTGATCGAGCACGGAGCGGCACACAGCGATCTCTTCATGAATGACATCCGGAACATGGTAAAGGAACTGACTGAGAATGCTGCCCCTGTCCCTGGCAGCGAAACGTATTTCCCGCCCCGATACACTCAGGTCGGCACCTGTCCGGGGTGTGGTGGTATTGTAACTGAACGGCCCAAGGGCTTTTTCTGCGAGAATCGCACCTGTCGATTTGGTCTGTGGAAGGATAACAAGTATTTCTCGGCCAAAGGACGTCCGTTGACAGCTGACATCGTCTCCACGCTGCTCAGCGATGGCAACGTGCATCTGACTGGTCTGAAATCCACCCGTACAGGGAAGATCTTCGACGCCACTGTCATCATGGAACTGGACGAGAACGGAAATCCCCGTTTCCGCCTGCAATTCGATAACAATCTGAACTAATCCATCCGGGGCAACCCCCCCAGCCACGGGAGTGCCCCTGCCGGCTATCACGCCAGCAGGGGCACTTATTCTTTTGCCCGGATGCAGAAAGGAGAACCTCATGTCTGAACTCAGAAACGATCAGATGCCCGATCCAACGCCCGCACCGCCTCCTGCCGAGACGCCACGAAAGACCACGCAGGAACGCCTGAAGGAGATCACCGACAAAACAG
>OGOW01003851.1_pt1 | contig 10389 bp, 6 predicted proteins | sample 1552781 | NCBI WGS metagenome assembly OGOW01 (sample SAMEA2580145, study PRJEB22360) | human gut metagenome | biome: human gut; feature: human-associated habitat; material: faeces | place: Denmark | collected 2008/2010 | reverse complement strand
AGTTTTTTTATATCTACAAACGAAATTTAGAGGCATCTTTTTTTGTTTTACACCCTAAAACCACGAAAATCTTTCTACTTTTGTAACCAACTTAATGCGTAAACATGATACTGAAACGTATATCCATACTGAATTATAAGAATCTGGAGCAGGTAGAACTGAATTTCTCTGCTAAGCTGAATTGCTTTTTTGGACTAAACGGAATGGGGAAAACAAACCTGCTGGATGCTGTTTATTTTCTTTCTTTCTGTAAGAGTGCCGGTAATCCGATTGATTCGCAAAACATACGGCATGAACAGGACTTTTTCGTAATACAGGGATTTTATGAGGCACCGGACGGTACACCTGAGGAAATTTACTGTGGTATGAAGCGTCGTGCTAAAAAGCAGTTTAAACGTAATAAAAAGGAATATAGCCGTTTGTCCGATCATATTGGTTTTTTGCCTTTGGTGATGGTTTCGCCTGCTGATTCGGAACTTATTGCGGGAGGGAGTGATGAACGTCGCCGCTTTATGGATGTGGTTATCTCTCAATATGATAAGGAATATCTGGAAGCATTGATCCGTTATAATAAAGCATTGGCACAACGTAACACACTATTGAAAAGTGAGCTTCCGGTAGAAGAGGAATTGTTTCTGGTGTGGGAAGAAATGATGGCACAGGCTGGTGAGGTAGTGTATCGTAAGCGGGAAGAGTTTATCCGGGAGTTTATTCCGATTTTCCAGTCTTTTTATTCTTATATTTCGCAGGATAAGGAGAGGGTAGGATTGTCATACGATTCTCATGCGCGTGATGCCTCTTTGCTGGAAGTATTGAAAGAGAGCCGGGTACGTGATCGGATTATGGGATATTCTTTGCGTGGCATTCATAAAGATGAACTTAATATGTTATTGGGAGATTTTCCTATAAAAAGAGAAGGTTCTCAGGGACAGAATAAAACGTATCTTGTGGCATTGAAGCTGGCACAGTTTGATTTTTTGAAACGTACCGGTAGCACTGTTCCTCTGCTGCTGCTGGATGATATCTTTGATAAGTTGGATGCATCGCGCGTAGAGCAGATTGTAAAATTGGTGGCAGGCGACAGTTTTGGACAAATATTTATAACGGATACGAACCGGGAACATCTGGACCGCATATTATATAAAGTAGGCAGTGATTATAAAATGTTCCGGGTAGAGCAAGGTGAAATCAGTGAAATGAAAGACAGGGAAATATGAAAAGAAATAATGCCGAGCCAATCGGAAAACTGATTCAGCAGTTTCTCCGCCAGGAAAGTCTGGAGTCTCCTCTGAATGAACAACGGTTATTGGATGCCTGGCCACAGATATTGGGGCCGGCAATCGCTTCTTATACAAAAGAGTTATACATTCGTAATCAAATACTTTATGTACATCTTACCTCTGCTGCACTCCGTCAGGAATTGATGATGGGACGTGAATTATTAGTCCGTAATTTGAATCAAAAGGTGGGAGCTACGGTGATTACAAATATTATATTCAGATGAAAATACCTGACTGAAAACGATAAATTAACAGTGTGTATCTTTTCTAAGCACTACTTCAAATTTAGTTCATACTATGTGACAGCGTTTTATTGAAACGCAAATGATCGCAGATTTTCGCAGATTAAATGGCTGTACTATATTTGAGCGATGATATGCTTTGCGTGAATTTGCGCTTATCTGCGTTTCTATAAACCATTGCCTGGCGTACCTCCCCGTGCGGGAAGCACATCACCGCTCGGTGTTGTACCTTGGCTTTCTCAGGAAGGAACGTTCCTTTCCCTGGTGAGCAGCCTTGTTTTACATGTACATGTCGTGCTGTCCCACATGTGCATGTCGTACTGTCCCACATGTGCATGTCGTACTGCTTTACATGTACATCTAAAACAATGTTACACACCGAGGCCTCCTACGATACTCTATAAGACAGGACTTTATTGATACGGTGTAAGAGCCTGATGGTAACAGCAGAGGTTATTAAGCTCAATGCTGATTGGGTTAAAATAGAATTTCAACTACTGATTCGCATAAAGACTATCTTTGATAAAAGTTGATCAATAAAAGTGCTTTATCGTGCTACTTTGGCTGTTACCGTCTCATTATTATTAAGATATACGTTTACTATCAAAACCTGTTTTTCATGTATCGGAATTTCTATGGAGTTCTGATTTACGTTTATATCTTTTATTTTTTGTCCTGATAGATCTGTAATGATTATCCTCTCTATTAATATCCGGGATTCTATCCGTACATAATTTCCTTCAATAAAAATTGAAGCATTTGAAGAACTTGTTTCAGAAAGGATACCGGTAGGAGGGGATACTTCTTCCACATACGGCTCTCCGATAGGCATTATTTCATAAAGAACCGGTATATTGTCTTTATTCCAACTAATCTTTAGTTGCGAGATATTCTTTAAATCGGAGACTGGAACGGAAGTACAGGGAGCATCCAGCTCTCCTTTGGCAATCCATTTCCCATTGGAATATATCATTATGGTAGGCTTAGCGCTTGCGGACGTGAACATGCTGTTATGAAAGATTTGAATTTCATTTATTGCAATGTTCTCAATAAAACGATAGATAATATGCCCTTCTCCTTTACCTTTATAACCCGACGAAAGGCTACGGTCGTCCAATAAAGCCACCGGGTTTCCTTCATTGTCTTCCGCGACAGGAGTGATACGGGCACCTGTCACTTCAAATTCTGCTAATTGGAACCAGTCTCCTCCTCCCACAGATTGCAAATACAAGCGAACGTATCTGGCAAACCGACCATTGGCATTGCAGGTATATAGCTTATCTGAAATATCCGAAGAAGTGAATGTACTTATAGTTGTCCAGCTTTGTGTATCATCAGAGAACTGAATCTGTGCTTCTCCTGTAGGTGTATCTCCTTCGGTAAAATGCAGGGTGGTCTGATAACGGGCTGCGGACGAACCAAAGTCCAGTTGGATATATTCACCTGCCTTTTGTGCTTTGTCACTCCAGAATTTTGTGGCGTAATTTCCGTCTATTACATTCTTTATATTGTATGTTTGGTAAGTTCCCATATTCGTTGTTACGTTTATAGGAATTGAACTTTCTGATGCTGGCATTCTGAATGATATTTCATTTATTGGAATAGCATGTGTGGATTTACTTTTGTTTTTGATACGGAAATAGGCCATTTCCTGAGCAATGCTATGGTCCGGTATAAAAGTACTCCACTCTTTTCCATTCATAGAATACTCTGTAGATAGCGTACTCGTAAGATTTGTGGGTAGAAACTCGACTGCCACTTCTTTGATTGCATTAAAATAGATGCCTACGTATTCTTCCGGTTTTAATGTAACAGTGTTCAGACCGGATAATAATGTCATGTCATTCGTTTCAATGGATACCCCCGATAAATTGTAGATATTGGTGATAATTTCCATCTCGCGTGATCTGTCCGGAAGTTGCGGAGCATAATCCTTTATTTTGTCAGCCAGGAAATCTACAAACGGGTCCAGATATTTGGGAGTTGGCTGAACCTCTTTAAACACCTCGTATGTGCTGGTACCTTTACCTTCAAACACACTCAACAGAAAGGCAGAATCAGTGTGTATCTTTTGTGCTTTTGCCTGAATCTCAGCAAAGTCTGTCCATGCAGAAAGCCCTGCATCGTTTTTCATAAAACTGATTGACTTAACAACAATATCTGTCATTGATTCCACCTTGGCAAGCCAGCTTTTTATATCTTCATAAAACAGGTTATACTCCTGGTTTTCACTCTCTTTTAATGATGCTAATAATTTGCAGGCAGCATTCGCTTTTTTCATCTCATTTATTAGTTCCGCAGCGTCAGGTACATTGCCTTTGGAATAAGATGATTGGAAAGCAGTATAAAGAGGTGCGAACTTTTCACCTTCCGGTGTTCGCGTATCATGAGTGGTATATGCGCTTACTATATTAATAAAGGTTTTAAGTGCATCTTGCAGTTCCGGTTCTTTCACTATAGAAGCAAGTGAAGCTTCCCAATTATCGGATTCGTTGAACTTTGAAGGATTCCATGAGTAATCTGCTGCACCGAATAAGGCTATTTTAGAGGCTTGTCCCTGATTCATGGGGTTTAATATCAGTCCTTGCAGAGAAGAGACCGGGCTTTTATCCTCTATACTCCAGCGTGCAGTGAGTCCGTGCATATAAAGAAATTCGTCATAATCATCGTTTACCGGATTGTTCCACCACATGACAGGGTTGCGTCCTATCAGATCTGCCATCCGATCGCAAGCACTGCCCCGGATATTAGAAAAGCAGTCATAACCGGTGAAGGCTACCACCACATCTTTATGTATGTTTTTGAAGGCCGAAAGTGTTCCGGTACCGTAATTCAATGCATATTGGGTAGGAACAAATAATAAAGGCCCCACTTTGTCATCTTCAGTGACTCCGGTTTTGTTGAATTTCTCATATAGTTTTGTCTGAGTCTTATCTGCCAATTCCGATTGATTGTACGGATGGCCGTTCATGTCATCGATAGATACGCCGAAGTGCCGTATTCCTAACTTATACAAAGCATCAAATTTGTGTATAATGTCTTCGATTCCAGGATCTAAATTACTGAAATTTATACCTCCACCTTCCAATGCCGGATGAATAGACCATACGAAATCCACATTACAGGCTTTGGCCTTAGCAGCCAGGCTGCGTAAATCGTCTTGTGTGATCAATCCCATATAGCGTTGCTGATCTGTTAGGGTTGACGGATAATCTTCCCGCCATTTTCCTGCATGATAAGGATCTGCTTTAGGGCCATAGACAAACATATTCATTTTATATCGTTTGCAGTAATCCAACAGGCTAAGTCTGCTTTCCACACTATAGGGATGTCCGTAGAAGCCTTCAACGATACCCCGGTATTGGGTATGGGCATAATCCTCAAAAGTGGCGGTTGATAAGTGGTTATTATCAGCTTGTTCCAGTATTTGTTCCAATGTGGCCAGTCCATAATAGGCCGATCCGCTGTTATCACCTAAAATGAGTATATCGCCCTTGTTATGGTTTTTATTTATCTGTAACAGATAGGGGTCGAATTTATTGGATGTAACGGTGAAAACATCTTTAGAGAGTGAATGGTCGGATGTATAATTGTCTGCGGTTCCTTTAGAACCGTTGATTCCTATAAGAATATTTGTTTTGTCATCAGTAAATACATCACTGATGGTAAAATTGATCCCGGCATTGGTCAGAACCTCCTGAATGCGATTACTGATCATTTCATTTATTCCGGGTTCCTTAATAAGATTTACTTCCCGGGTCATTTCTATACTATTGCCATTCATGGTTGTTTTTTGAGGAATGGGATAGATACTATACGTTTGTGACCTGAGTGTAACACAGCATAATAATAGAGTAAATAAAAGGATGTTCTTCATGGTACGGGTTATTTTTAAGAAAAGGTAATCTTTAATAATAGACGGTTGGAGAATAAGTCAAACTATCCCTCGCCTTTTAGTAAAGCAGATAAGATAAGAATGTCCCTAGTGAAAAATATAATATCTTCGGTGTACACTCTCATCAGACAAAAGTGTACACTCTTTTGGGCTATACCTTAAATTTATCTACCTTTGCATCACTAAAAATGATAAAAGGATGATAGTTTGCATTGCCGAAAAGCCCTCAGTGGCACGTGATATAGCTGATATTTTAGGTGCTAAAGAACGGAAAGACGGATACATAGAAGGAAACGGATATCAGGTGACATGGACCTTTGGCCATCTTTGTACACTGAAAGAACCACATGAATATACGCCTAACTGGAAATCATGGAGTCTGGGTAGTCTTCCGATGATCCCCCCCCGTTTTGGAATAAAACTGATAAGTAATCCTACCTATGAAAAGCAGTTTCGTACAGTTGAATGGCTGATGCAAAGCGCAGATGAAATCATAAATTGTGGTGATGCCGGGCAAGAAGGAGAACTTATTCAGCGTTGGGTGATGCAAAAAGCCGGAGCCCGTTGTCCGGTGAAGCGTCTTTGGATTTCCTCGTTGACGGAGGAGGCCATAAAGGAGGGATTTGCTAAATTAAAGGATCAGGCAGAGTTTCAATCGCTCTATGAAGCCGGAATGTCCCGTGCTATAGGCGATTGGCTTCTGGGCATGAATGCTACCCGCCTGTACACGATCAAGTATGGTCAGAACAAGCAAGTATTATCTATAGGACGCGTACAGACACCTACATTGGCACTGATTGTGAATCGTCAATTGGAGATCGAGAACTTCCAGCCTAAACAGTATTGGGAACTGAAAACAACCTATCGGGATACTGTTTTTTCGGCTCTTATCCGGAAAAGTGATGAAGAACTGGTTGCAGAAGAAGAAAAATCAGGAGGGAAAGTAAAGCGGACAGAGAATCCGGGCATTGATCCCATTGCCAGTCGTGAAGAGGGGGAAGCCTTGGTAGAACGTATTAAGAATCTGCCTTTCACAGTGACCTCCGTAGTCAAAAAAGATGGGAAAGAGTATGCTCCCCGTCTTTTCGATCTGACCTCGTTGCAGGTAGAATGTAACAAGAAATTCGCTTATTCGGCTGACGAAACATTGAAACTGATTCAATCACTTTATGAGAAGAAAGTGACCACCTATCCGCGTGTAGACACTACTTTTTTGAGTGATGATATTTATCCGAAGTGTCCTAATATTCTAAAAGGGCTTCGTGACTATGAGTTACTGACCGCTCCTTTGGCCGGTGTTACTTTACCCAAATCTAAGAAGGTGTTTGATAGCTCGAAAGTGACCGATCACCATGCTATTATCCCGACCGGAGTACCTCCACAGAACCTGACGGATATGGAACGCCGGGTGTTCGATCTGATTGCTCGTCGGTTTATTGCCGTGTTTTATCCCGATTGTAAAATATCTACTACCACCGTAATGGGTGAAGTAGACGGAATTGAATTTAAGGTAACCGGTAAACAGATTCTGGAACCTGGATGGCGGGTTGTTTTTGCCAAAGATGTGAAAGACCCTACCGAAGAGAAAGAAGGAGAAGAGGAGAATGTACTTCCAGCTTTTGTAAAAGGTGAGAATGGTCCTCATATTCCTGATTTGAATGAGAAATGGACTCAACCCCCTCGTCCTTACACCGAGGCTACTCTGCTTCGTGCCATGGAGACGGCTGGTAAATTAGTCGATAACGACGAACTTCGGGATGCATTGAAAGAAAATGGTATCGGGCGTCCGTCTACCCGTGCTGCCATCATTGAGACATTGTTCAAACGTAACTATATCCGTAAAGAGAAGAAGAATCTGATAGCTACGCCTACAGGTGTGGAATTGATACAGATTATTCATGAGGAACTTCTCAAATCGGCTGAACTAACCGGAATCTGGGAGAAGAAACTTCGTGAGATAGAAAAAAAAACTTATGATGCCCGTCAGTTTCTGGAGGAACTGAAACAGATGGTTTCGGAGATTGTGACGAGTGTGCTGTCTGACAATACCAATCGGCGTATTACCATTCAGGAAGCAGTTCAGATAGAGGAGGCGGGCAAAAAGAAAGAGCCAAAGAAAAGAGAACGTAAGCCTGCTGCTAAAGAAAAGAAACCGAAAGTGGCTTCAAATACCGGAGTATCATCCGTACAGCAACCATCCGTAGTGTCCACGGATGTTCCTTCAACTTCGGCCGTCATTCCCGGTAATGTTGCAAATAATGATTCCTTGGTTGGGCAGCCTTGTCCTCTTTGTGGCAAAGGAACAATAATAAAAGGTAAGACAGCTTACGGATGTTCTGAATGGAAGAATGGATGTGGATATAGGGTAGTGATTAAGGAATAGTGATGAGTGATTAGTGATGAGTGATTAGTGATTAGCGGCGGTGCTATATACCGCATGGTACTAATCGCTAATCACTAATCACTCATCACTAATACAATATTTCTCCCTTTATTCTGTTTATATATAATGTCTATGTACCGTAAACTCATCTATATACTTGCCCTTTTCTTGCTTGCTTCCTGTGGAGCAGGGCGTAGCTTGAAGAAAGCCGAGCAGAGTTATGCCCGTGGCGAATATTTTGATGCAGCTAAATATTATCGGAAAGCTTATGCCGGTACTCCTCCCAAGCAGCGAAAGCTCCGGGGTGAGATCGCTTATAAGATGGCAGGCTGTTATCGTTTGATAAACTATAATGTCCGGGCAAAAGGGGCTTATATGAATGCAATCCGTTATCATTATCCGGATTCAGTTACTTTCTTTTATCTGGCTGAGAGTCAGCGTAAAAATGGAGAATATAAACCTGCTGTCTCTTCTTATGAAACTTATCTTCAATATCAGCCCAATGACACATTGGCGTTGAATGGACTTTTTTCTTGCCAACAGGCACAAGAGTGGAAAGAGCATCCTACGCGACATATCGTAAAACGGGAACCCATCTTTTTCTCCCGGCGTAGTGATTATTCTCCTATGTATGCGGGTGAAGATGCCGATATTGTCTATTTTACTTCTACCCGAAACGAAGCAAAAGGAAATGATTTGAACGGAATCACCGGCATGAAAAGCGCAGATATATTCTATTCTAAACGGGATGAAAAAAAGAACTGGCAAAAGCCGGAACCGTTAGAATCAGAAGTAAACAGTGAATTTGAAGACGGTGCCTGCTCCTTTTCTGCGGATGGTAAAACCATGTATCTTACTCGTTGCCGCACATCGCCAGAGGCACCGGTATATGCTGAGATATATGCCTCTTCACGAACCGGAGCCAATTGGGGAACACCCACTAAGTGTGCTATTCTGAATGATTCGCTCTCTTCTGTGGCTCATCCTGCTATGTCTCCGCAGGGAGATTTTCTTTATTTTGTTTCTGATATGCCGGGAGGATACGGCGGACTCGATTTGTGGCGGATCAATGTAGTTAAGGACGGTTTCGGGTATGTAGACAATTTGGGACCTGATATTAATACAGCGGGTGACGAAATGTTTCCTACATTTGGCCCTAAAGGAGAGTTGTATTTCTCTTCTAATGGTCATCCCGGTATGGGAGGACTTGATATTTTCCGTGCCGATCTGGATTCTGTATCCGGTAGGTGGAAAGTAGAAAATATGCGTTTCCCGGTTAATTCCATGGGAGATGATTTTGGTATGACCTTTGAACCGGGACGTCAGCGGGGCTTTTTCTCTTCCAATCGTGGAGATGCCCGTGGTTGGGATCATATCTATAGTTTTGAGCTCCCTGAAGTTAATCATACTCTCACCGGCTGGGTGTATGACAAGGAGGGAGATGCATTGCCCGAAGCAGTAGTTACACTGGTGGGTGACGATGGTACGTATCTGAAAATAGATGTGAAGAAAAACGGTTCGTTTGTCCAACGTCTTAATCCGGGACAACGCTATGTAATGTTAGCTTCTTGCCGTGGATACTTGAATGGCAAACAGGAACTTATCACAGATACTGCTCAGGTAGACCGCAGCTATGAAGTTGAATTTCCATTGGCTTCTATTACCCGTCCGGTACTTATCGAAAATATCTTTTATGAATTTGACCGTGCCGATCTTACTCCTGCATCGGCAACTGCACTTGATGAACTGATTCGTCTGCTGAATGATAATCCGAATGTGACTATTGAATTGGCTGCTCACTGTGATTATAAAGGAAATGATGCTTATAACGAGCGCCTTTCTCAGCGTCGGGCGGAGTCTGTTGTCCGTTATTTAATTAAGGGAGGAATTTCTACAGACCGACTTACTGCGAAAGGATATGGAGAGAGCAAGCCGAAAGTGGTGAATAAATCAGTTATGAAATCGGCTCCTTTCCTTAAAGAAGGTAATGTGCTGACAGAGGAATTCATAAAGACTCTTACTCCGGAGCAGCAGGAACAGGTCCGGGAAGTCTTTATCCGCCTTCACCCTGAGTTCCTTAAAGAGTCCGAACGGGCAAGGGCTTTCCGAAGGGCATTTATCATCAAGCATTTCAATGAAATGGCTCCGCTGCTCGACGAACGCCAGAAGGCCGTGGCCCAAGAGTTTCTGGAAAAACAGCTGTCGAGGAAAATGCCGCCTCCGCCCAAAGAGGCCAAGGCGGACTAGCGCGCCCCCCTTGTGGGGCGATTCAAAAAAACGCTCATCGCATCGGCTCCGCCGGGCGACAAAACGGGCTTTCCCTTCCGGGAATGCCGTACAGTGGATTGATTGATGAAAAAGAAATTGTTCCTCATCGCGGCGCTTGCCGTCGCCGCAGCGGCCGCCGCGTGGTATGTGCTCCGCATGGATCAGGGCGACGGGATGGCCTATCTGACGGAACCCGTGACGGCCGGAAACATTACCAGAACCGTCAACGCCACCGGCGAAGTCGGTGCGGTCCAGCTCGTCAGCGTGGGCGCACAGGTCGGCGGGCAGATCAAAAAGCTGCATGTCGTCCTCGGGCAGGAC